>ERZ1035048.763-NODE-763-length-9450-cov-18.476211_pt1 | contig 9450 bp, 10 predicted proteins | sample MGYA00520587_ERZ1035048 | MGnify/ENA primary metagenome ERZ1035048 (study PRJEB33766, sample SAMN09781693) | gut metagenome | biome: gut microbiome | host: Homo sapiens | place: Madagascar | study: EMG produced TPA metagenomics assembly of the PRJNA485056 data set... | reverse complement strand
GAGAGCGTGTGGTGAACAACGCTATCAACAAGTTGACTAACGGTTCATGGGTATCAACTCCGCAGATGCTGTGGAAGAACAACCGTGACAAACATTATTTCATCGGTGTGTATCCTACAGCAGCAATATCCGATTTTACAGCTAGCGAATATAAGCTTGATGTTGCGAAACAGGAGGATAGCGACCTTTTGGTAGCAGTCAACGCAAGTGGAATATCCTATAATGCAGATGAACAGCAAACGGTGCCATTAGCGTTTACTCATGTGATGTCGAAGGTGATAGTCAATCTACAATATCGCAATCAGTTTGGTGGTAAGCCTACCGTAGAGAGCCTTGTTGTTAAGAATGCCGCATCTGATGCCTCTGTCAATCTCTTGACCAAGACTGTAACTGTAGCTACAGATGCTGCTCGCACCGACATCAGTATCCCTGTAATCAAGGAAAATGAAAAATATGAGTCTATCATGATACCACAATCAGGCATTACCAAGATTGCTGTTAATATAAATGGCAAGCAATATGTCTACACTCATCCTACTGATATCAAACTGGAGGGTGGCAAATATACGGTAGTAAATCTCATTGTAGGTCGTGACGAGATTACTCTTGGCAATGTAAGCATCGCTGATTGGGGCGAAGGAGAAAACATCAATGGTGGTGAAGCGCAAACAGATTAAAAGATTTGTATAATATTTAAAATTATAAAGTCATGAAGATAAATAAAATATTAGTGGCAGCAGCAATGGCTCTTGGATTCGTTAGCTGCTCAAGTGAAGGAGAATTGACTCCTGCTATAGATACATTGAAAGATACTCCGTTGCAGATTAATGCATCTGTAGCAGGTATGAAAACACGTGCAGGATATGATGCTAATAGCGTACCTAACCAATTCTATCTTAAGATAAGACAAGGTCTTAAAGAGCAAAAAAAATATTGGTATGATGTTGTCATGAAACTGGAAAATGGCCAATGGGTTGCTTATAATGCTGCAAACGAGACTGAAACGGTTCAATTACTTCGAGCAGGATATAATATAACTTGCGATCTCTATTCTACTACATTTCCTGGATACGAACTGGATGAAAGCGGAAACCAGATTAAATCTATAGAATTAGGGGTTCTGGCAGACCAAAGCTCAGATGCCAGTGTCAAGGCAAGTGACCATTTGTATGCCTTAAACAAAGATAAAAATATGGAGGTTAAGGCTATTGAGTTAAAATTGGAACATCAAATGTCAAAACTCTCCCTAGAGTTGACTTTGGGTAGTCAATATGAAGAGGAGCAAAATCCTGTCCAAGACATGCAGATTGTAGGAACTAAGAGAAAAGTAAATTGGTCAGATGGACATTCGGATGTTAGTGATGACGCTTCTGCAGAGCCAATTAAACCATATCTTGCGGGTTACACCAAGCCTACGGATGATTCCCCAAAAGCGAAAGTTTGTTATGAGGTGATTTTAGCTCCACAGACTGTTGAGGCAGGAAACTTTGGTGTTGAATTTAATGTTTTAGGCAAAACTTATCGTTGGTACAGTGATGCTGCTGTTAAATTGGAAGCAGGCACTCAATACACATTGCAACTGACGGCTGGAAAAGATCAGGCTAATCTTGTAGAAGTTACATCAAAGGCTTGGAATACAAAACACAAAAACGAAAATAATGAAGAAGTGGACAACAAGTCGGATATAGAAACCTTTTAATGACTAGAAGTATGAAAATTATAAATAAATATATATTGGTGGCTGCAGCTTCTCTATCTGTTGTTGCGTGTAGCCAAGATGATGGCTTGTCAAATAGCTATCTTAAAGATTCGGATGCTGTTCACATTACAGCCCAAGTGGGAAGTAATGAAGCTACAGGTGGCTTTATTTCTCGCTCCAATCCATTGGGTAGTGAAGTTGAGCAAGCAAAGTTTAATGAAGGCGATGCCATTTCTGTTGTTGCAGATAACCAAGATGCCGTTATTTATTCTTATGATGGTACCAGTTGGAGTCCAAAAGAAAAAGGTCTGCACTTAGTTTGGAATAGTAACGAGATGAATTTTAAGGCTTTTTATCCTGCAAATGCTAATGATGCTTCTTTTACAGACTTCACACTACCTACTGCATACAATAGCTTAGAGGACTTGGCTTTGGGTGACTATATGACATTTAGTGGTAGCCGCAAGCGTAGTTCCGATAATGATGGCGTGAACTTGGAAATGGAGCGCAAAATGGTGCGCATCGTTGTCGGCCTAAGAGATGTTAATGTTTGGGGAGACACGATGGATGAAGGGTTGGAACTGACAGAAGTAATAATCCATCCTAATACAAATAGATATTTCGATGGTGAAGTTGTTCCCGCTGATTCAAAAGATGTTAGTGTGAAAGCGTACAAACACACTGATGGTAAGTTTTATGCGCTTATTACTCCGACAATGCCAGTGTCGGATATGTATAATTATTTGCTTTTCATGACAGTAAAGGTGGCAAAGCCTGATGGCACAGGTGAGCAAGAATTTGAAGTTAGGCGCATTCCACATACAGGTACAGAAGCTGGTAGTAGCTACGAGTACTTTTTAAAGATTGGTAAGGACGAACTTGTTGTAGATAAAATTACAGTATCTGATTGGAAAACTGGTGAAGCGATTCCTGGTGGCGAGGCTTTAGACGATGCAGAGTTTGTTAAAAAGACGATTGCAGATGCTTTGGCTGCGGGCAATAAGAAAATTGAAATCAAAAATTTGGCTGCAAATGCAGGGGAGGATGTGTTTAATGCAATAAAAGAAGCTCTAAGCAGAGCAAGTGAAGGCAGTATAGAATTAACTGTTTCCGGAATTGAGGCTTTGCCGTCTAAAGCATTTTTGAATTGTCAACCGCTGAAAGTTATTAACTTGCCAGATGTAAAGAGTATAGAGTCGTTGGCTTTTCAGGGGTGTAATGGTCTTGAAACAATCTATGCTCCGAGAGTTTCATTTATAAATGACTTTGCCTTTGCCAATTGTCCAAAACTAAATTCGGTGACATTAGGTAATATTTCCGCTGCAGGTATCAGTATCTTTGATGGTGTACCTACTAATTATGTTGTAGATTTAACTTTGTCAAAAGATCAAAAGGTTATGACAAAAAAAGATATTGAAGCGTGGCAATCTGATGAATCTAAGAATTATATAGATTCTGAGGATCATTTACGTGTACGATTTCTTGGAAAAACATTCCTATCCATAAAATGTGGAAGTAAAATACATAAATCAACAAATATTTAGAAATTAATAACATTAGATAAACTCCTAAGCTGGGCAGGAGTATAAGGTGCTCAGCAACTTTTATGAACAAAGTGGGGGCTGCAAGCGGTGGTAATGCCGACTTGCAGCCCTTATTGTATGTAACGCATTCGGCGTATAATCGTTTGTAGCTTGCTACTGCAAATAACAAACGATTATGAAGGAACAAAAATTATTATCAACATCAGTTTTAGTTGAGGCTGTAAGTGTAGCATTGAAATCGCTTACCGTAGATGACGAGGAAAGAACGAGCATAATGGAAGAGCTACAAGCTAGCATAGCTTATGAGCAGAACCGCTCAAGTCCTATTGCTTTCCTAAAAGGCAAGGCAGAAGACGAGTGTGTTGTCTTGAAGAATGTAGCTTGGCTAGAAGCGGATGGCTGCTACACTAAGTTCCATTGCATGGATGGAAGCACACACATTCTTACAGCAAATCTTGTTTCTACTCTGCGCCAACTAAAAGCTAATGGTTGGGATGACTTTCTTCGCATCCACAAGTCGTATGCCGTGAATTTCAATCATATCAAGTCAAAATGTGGCAATACCTTGCGAGTTGGCAAGACAGAATTAACCATCGGAAGAACCTATCGAGAATACTTTGAAAAACACATCATTATCCTAAACAAATTATCTTAGTTTTGTTGTTCGTATGCCATTGCATACCGTTTGTATGACCCGTTTTGCCTTTTCAAGACAATGTTATACCTTTGCGGCATCAACGTTGAAAGGCGGAACCTGAAAAGCCTACAGAATAACGAGTAAGGAAAATAACTAATGTTTACAATTATGGCTACAATCAATACAGCACCTTCGCAGGTCGCTACTTCGGCTCTCGAATCATTACCTTTGGAGAATATTATCGGCGTTCCTCTTGATGCGTGTATCAAAGCTCAGGCTCATGCGGCACAGACCTCGGCAAGGTTTATCCATGAGGTCGGTTTGCAGAGCAAGGATGATAATGGTGAGTACCAGGCTATCAATGTCGCTTTCACTTTTGTGCAAAACGGCAGACTTACTCGCCTCAACATTCCATTGCTCACCATCGTGCCTATCCCTTACATCGCTATCCAAGACATTGATGTGGCTTTTAAGGCAAACATCAACGCTGCCTCTAGTTCTTCTGACGAGACTACATCCAACACAGAGTATAATGCAGAACTCTCTGGTGGCGGAAGATGGGGCTGGGGATTGTTTGGTGTGAATCTCAACTTGAAGGGGGCTGTCTCTTCCAAGCGTGACTCCCGTGCCACACAAGACTCCAAGTATTGCGTGGAGTATACGATGGATATTGGTATTCATGCAGGGCAAGACAGTATGCCTGGCGGTATGGCTAAGGTGTTGGAAATATTGAACAATAGTATTACGCTGTCTGAGCCACAGGGTACTTTAGCTGTGAATGCTAACGACTTTGTCATCCAAGAGAATGAAGACAAGAAGCATGCTCAGTTGATTGTCACCTACAAGAGTCCGGAAGGAATTTATGAGCCAGATAAGATAACGTGCAAACTAGGTAATGATGCTCAAAATGGACTGTTAGCAGGCAATAGTGTAGTTTATATGTTGACCAAGACAGGTACTTATACATTGACAGCTGGTGCCTTGAAAGAAACAGTGACGGTGAATAGCAACAAGGAAACAACGTCAGACACCAAAAAGGATGAGTCATGATGAACAGTGAAGATAATCGACAGTTGGTGCCTTTGCGAGAGTTAATAGCTACGACCTTGGAGGCAGCTATCGAGGCTGATATGGCGGCTTTGCGTTGCTATTATGACAATCTGTGCGAACTCGCTTTTGATAGCGATGATGCAGAGAAACAGGCAGTTCCTCGTCTTAGGCATCTTTCATTCTCCTATGCTAATGGCGATGGGCAGCAGCATCAAGTGAAATTGCCAGTGCTGTCACTTCTACCACTGCCCATGCTACAGATGAAGGGGATTGATTTCTCCATGGATGCCCAATTGGTGGAAATGAGAAACTTTGATTCGGATGGTGAGAAGACGAATCATGAACTTTACGTCTCTCTAGCCCCACAATCCAAGGCTTTTCAGGAGGAGAAGGGTATAGCTACAGGCTATTCCGCAAAGATAAATATCTCGATGCAACAGAGTGATATGCCTGGAGGCATGGCTCGCTTGCTTCAGATGGTAAATAACTTAAACTTATAAAATCATAGAGCTTATGTTGGATTCCAATAAATTAGGTGGGCTTGAATGCCCTGTTTGCAAGGGCTTTATCCCTGTGAGAATAGAAGAACTGGTGGTAAGTTTGCAAGTGTCTTGTCCTTCGTGCGGTCTGTTGCTGACACTGGATAAGAATAACTCTGGAAAGGCTTTGGGATTGATAGATAATGTACTGAAAAACAAGAAATATGGTTAGAGCATGGCGCAAAAGAATATCTATGGTAAGCCATAATATCCAGAAATTTGCTAAGAAAAAACCCGAAAAGTGCAAAAGGAAGGAGGTTGTGATACGCAGCATCTTGAAAGAGGAGATTCCAGATTTGTATCTTTTGCAAGAGGTGACTAGTCAAAATTTCTTCAAGGAGGAAATGCAATGCTTGCGTTCTTCTGACTATTATGTGGCAATGGGTCCAAGTTTCTCTTCTGGCAGTTATGGGGAGAGCTATCCTTTGATTTTCAATTTGGCTACGATTCATTATGCTCCATTGCCTTATCGTATGAATGGGCGTATGGCAAATAAGGTCATCCCATTTTCCATAAGAGGTAAGAAGTCACGTGCCAATACCTACTTTGAGGTTTTCATCCCAAAGGGAAGATACAATCTCCGTCCTCCCAAAGTTATATCGGGGGATGAGGAACGTGACCGAGAGTATGATGAGAGGCACAGTAATCTTGCCCATCGCAAGTACTTGGAGTATTATCGTTTACGTATCTTTGCTGTGCATACTTCTCCTGGATTGGATTTGAATAAGCAAATTCAGAGTGTTGTCTCAGCACTGGAGAAGGAAGAAGAGAAAGTGGCTTGTATGGCGGTAGGGGATTTCTATGGTGAGAAAGGTGCTCGGCGTACCATGAAGAAATATGCTGAAAAGATAGACTTTCCCGATAAGCCTACCAATTTCAAGCTAAATGGTGAAGCTTCGCAAAGAGCCGACTTGTTTATGAGAGGTTATGGGGTAGCTCTCCGTGGGGATGTAAGGACGATTTTTCCTCATAGTGTTGGTATAGATGATGGTGCAGGGTATCTCAAGGCAGGTATAGACCATGCTGCGATAAAGGGCACTTACGAGGTGGTGAGTTCCTCTACGGTTACGGCTGGTGAAATCATAGAGAAACACCAATTGCTTTATAAATTGAATGGTAGAATTTAGCTAGGCTACCACCACTTTTGCCTTTTCCTTAAAAAGGGGCTATATGCCACGATGATAGGTGGGCGCATAGCCCCTTGATTATATGGTGATATTTGTAATCTACATCTCCGCTTTCTGCATCTTTATCTCCTCTGCCCGCACCTATCTGTACCGCATTTTCAAATTAAAAGAAGGCTGTACTCCTGCCGAATGGCGGGAGAAAATGGCTGAAAATGTAGCTTTTACCTTTTATTTATAGCACCCACTCCAACCAATTCTCTGGTGTTACGATGGCTTTTTCCTTCACATCGTATGCAGTAAGAAAGGTATTCGGAAATTGAGTGTTGGCTCTCTTGGGATTCCACTTCATCTCAAACAAAGAGAATTGTCCGTCACACTCCTCTATATAATCTATTTCCTGCTGTTGGTTGGTTCGCCAGAAATAACTGTTCACATATCTACCGGCATACTGATTTGCCTTTAACCGCTCACTAATGAAGAAGTTCTCCCACAAGGCACCAACATCCTGGCGAAGCGAAAGTGGAGCAAAATTCTGCAAAATGGCATTGCGGATACCATTGTCATAGAAATAAAACTTCTTAGCCTTCTTTAATTCTGTGCGAAGATTGCGACTGAACCCACTCAACTTAAAGATGATATAACATTTCTCCAGCAAATCAATGTATTTCTCCACCGTCTTGTTATCTGTTCCCACCGTTTGTGCCAACTCATTATAAGAAACCTCGCTCGTTACCTGTAAAGCCAAAGCTGTAAGCAACTTGCCCAGCAAAGCTGGACGGCGAACGCTTTCTAAATTGAGTAAGTCTTTATAAAGATAACTGTTGGCGAGATTATAAAGCAGCTCCTTCGCATCTGCTGCATGATTAATGACATCAGGATAAGACCCATAAATAAGTCGATTTTCCAACGTCTGCTTAACACCCAACAGTCCCTGGGATTTGAGCAACTCTCCTGTAGAAACGGGGAAGAGATGGTACTCAAACTTACGTCCGGTCAACGGCTCGTTTAGTTTGTTCTGTAAATCAAACGAGGAAGAACCGGTTACCAGTAGCTGTACATCAGAAAAATTATCTGTGATTCTTTTCAACACCATTCCGATGTTCTCTACCCGTTGTGCTTCATCAATGACTACAATCCGATGATGCCCGATGAGCAGTTTGAGTTCAGCAGAGTTAATCTGCGACAGCATCTGTATCACCTCTGGCTCATCGCAATTCAAAGACAGGGTTGGTTCGTCATGCTTTTCAAGAATCATTTTGAAAAGCGTACTCTTTCCCACCTGTCTCGCTCCAATCAGGATGATAGCCTTTCCGGCAAACATCCGTGACTCTATCACATCTTGCAGTTGACGTTGTATCATATCATTAAACCCTTTCCATTATTAATAAAGTTCTTTGTTTCAATTTCGGCACAAAGATAAGAAAAAAAATCCTAATCCCAAAATTTATATTGATTTTTGGGATTGTAATCCCAAAATTCTATATGATTTTTGGGATTAGGGACCCAAAAAGCTCCAGAAGCAGCATGCCTTTTACCTTTGCTTTACTCTTCGGCCAGCGATTTTCAATTCCGCTACGCGCCGGTGACCGTTATACTGGGGTACAAGAACCAGCGTGATGCCTGATGGCAAAATAAAAGCCCCCGGTGCACCAGGCACCGGGGGCTTTAAATAAGCTATGGCTTTTTACTTTTAAAATGAGCAGCCTTGCTGGCTTAACATCCCGCTAGGCTTTTTTTACCTTTTTACCTTTTTACTTTTTTACCTTTAAAGGCTGCAGCTGGTAACTCCGAGCGTAGTAGCGATGGCTGTAAGGACGGAGATTGCAATCTGCAAAATTGTTTTCCAAGTATTTGCTTTCATAATCTTTATTTTAATGTTGAATGTTGAGTGTTGAATGTTGACTTGGTGGGGGGATGCGCTAGCTTCCGTCAGGCGTTAGGGAGAGACGCACCCCCGTTAGGCGCTCCTGCGGGGCGGCCCTCAGGCGAGGGCTTTATTCAAGCCCATCGCCGCTATCCTGAGAGCCGCCTCCGCCGCCTTCTTGGGTTCCACTACCAGTAGTACCTGAGCCGCCCTGGCTGGTGTCAGAGCCGCCGCCCTGAGTTGTGTCACCACCGCCTGTGGTGCCCTCCTCGTCGGTGCCGATATAGCCGCCGTACTCCTGAATCTTGCACTTCTTGCGCAGCTCGGCATTGCTCCAGCTCTTCGTGTTTCTCACAATCAGGTGCACGCCTTCTACGCTGGCAGCTGTCACCTTCTCCTTGGTATCCTCCGCCTTGGAGCTCATACCGATGGAGAACAGTCCGAGGTCAGAGAGACGCACGCTCTTGCCGTCGAGAATCAGCTCCTGCAGATGGTCGAGTGCATCCATCAGCACACCGTGGATAGTACCACGAGAGTAAGGCGAGCCGTGGTCAGAGATATGCGATACGAATCCCTCGAAGTCCACTTCGCGGTCGGTCACAGCAGTCGCATACCACTTTTTCTTACCTGCGTTTTCACCAGTCTGAGGTGTGCGCTGTACTTTACGATATTTCAATGTTCCTTTTACTTCCATGATCTTAAATTTTTAAAGGGTTAATAAAATGTTGATTGTTAACTTTGTGGGGTGCACTTTGTCGAGTGCAGCCTTCTTGAATCACGATGCAAAGAAAGTGCAAACGAGAACAGAGCTAAGCTTGCTTAAGCTTTGTCGAGTGCAGCCTTTCTTCGAACGACAGTGCAAAGATACTGTAATTTCCCGATACCACCAAATTTCAGCGTGTGATAAGGCGCGATTTTTAGCACACTTTCAATCCGAAACCTGTTAAACAATCTAACTCGCCGTTTTGCGCCCCGCAACTCATACTTTTT
>ERZ1035048.757-NODE-757-length-9510-cov-2.557694_pt1 | contig 9510 bp, 5 predicted proteins | sample MGYA00520587_ERZ1035048 | MGnify/ENA primary metagenome ERZ1035048 (study PRJEB33766, sample SAMN09781693) | gut metagenome | biome: gut microbiome | host: Homo sapiens | place: Madagascar | study: EMG produced TPA metagenomics assembly of the PRJNA485056 data set... | reverse complement strand
ACTAAATCAGTAAGTTGGCAGCATCACCGATAAATTAAAAAATTTGCGTATTAATTTTTCTCTGACTGAAGGCTAACGTCGAATTACCGACAAAATTCACGAGTGATTGTAACTACGTACTTTATGAAACACAGGAAGAAATTATTATTTACCGCGATGATTCAAGGCGTAAAAAAAATAATAATCTTCATGAAACTCACCCCGATGGCAGCATTGTAAATTCGCCAATAACTGGCATTCCTCCTGCTTTTTACGGGTGCTTTCGTAGTTACACCATTAACACCAGAATGAGCGGATTGTTTACTACATCAAGAACGCATCCGAAGTGTACATCCTGGTGCGCAGACTGAATCACCCGGAGCCATGCGGATGGCTACGACTTAATACGAATCATTAACCCTGTAAGGATACGGAGAGCATGACATGAGACCACTATCCAACCTCAATACGAGCGCAGCAACCTATATTCCACCGCAGCAACTCCCGAGTAGTTGTCTGGAAACTTTGACGCTTCTGGTGCAGATGAATAATTATATCAAAAGGGATGCGGACTACAGCACGGGCATGGCTGTTACTCCACTGGTTCCAGAAGAGGTTCACTTGCTGGCTGTTGCCATGACGACCGAACTGCATCGACATCAGTTCCAACCGGTGGTAAGTGCAAATGATCTGCAACTTCCTGAACCGTTCACCTTCGATGTTGCCGGTTTCACCATCACCTTCACGAAGACGCAAGAGCATGACAACACGGGCAATCTCATGAAAATTGCAGTCAGCAAGAGCGGTGTGTGCACCAGTACAAATATTACTCTTGAGCTGTTTCACTCCATTGTCACAACCCTGATGTCACGCAGTCAATATGGAACCTTTGATCTCTGGTCCGTACGGCCAATACTCACGGATGAAAATCAAAACAGGGTGCATGAAGCAGCTCGCTACTCCCCGGCCCAGCAATACGGAAGAGAAGAAACACACTTTACCAACAATGGCATGCGAGAATTTGGAAATATGTCTCCGCTGGCATGGCGTAACGATGTGGAATTACAGCAATCGTGTAATACAAGCAACATCCCACCAAATACTGCAAATGACGACATAAACAACACCAGACAGACCATCGAGGACGAGCCACAGCAATATGTTAAATTGACTGTAGACGACATGCGAAAATGGGCGGCTATGGACCAGCAGGCGCGAAACGCTCTACAGGGAGTTCCAGGATGGTGTACGCGCAATCATTTTAATATCAAAAATGCCAGAAATTACCTGACCGATCACGGCCTGAACTACGCGGGACAGGTAAAGGTAAACAGGCCGCATGAATATGCCAAATTCACCCTTGAACATATCCGCCAGTGGGCAGCCTTAAACAAGCATGTGCGAAAACCGGTTGGTTATTTAGAAAAGTGGTGTAAGGAAAGAAACCTCGCGCCAACTACTGCCAGGAATTACCTGAAGAACGACGGGCTTACCGCCCTGGGTGAGTTGAAGCTGACAGGGCCGCAGAAATGGGTCACGTTCACCTTCGGAGACATCGTACAATGGGCGAATATGACCCAGGAGGAGCGTAACAGCGCAGGGGGAGCCGAAAAGTGGAGTAAAAAACGCGGCTTCCAGTGGTCTACTGCCAGATCCTACCTGAAATCGAGCGGAGTGACCAAGCAAGGTGCGAGAAAACTGGCGTGGTTAAAAAACAGCGGGAATATGTCGAATCCATTCTATCTCGCCCAACCAACCAGCCGCAGGACATAAGCTGAAGGTACCGATAGCGGCAATTTTGTTCATCTGTGCCGGGTGGGCAAATAGCAATTGCCCCCGAACACTCCCTGCCAGGCAACTTATACCGCATGGCAGGGAACATTCGGGTTAAAAAGCAAAAGATAAATAATTACTCTTCAGCTTAGCCTTCCTGCAACCGTGACGGCGGAGCCGAATGATAGTGCGCATCGGCCTCGGCAAAGCGTTTTTGCATCGCCGCTGACGGCGCTTTACCCAGCAAACTAAACACTACAATCCCAATACTGCCAAAGATAAAGCCCGGAATAATTTCGTACAGTCCCAGCCAGCCGAACTGTTTCCAGACGATAACCGTCAGCGCCCCGATGATCATCCCCGCCAGCGCACCGTTGCGCGTCATGCGTGACCACATCACCGAGAATAGCACCACCGGACCAAACGCCGCGCCAAAGCCTGCCCACGCGTAGCTCACTAAGCCCAGCACGCGGTTTTCCGGGTTTGCCGCCAGCGCAATGGCCACCAGCGCCACCACCAGCACCATCACACGCCCTACCCACACCAGCTCTTTCTGGCTGGCATGTTTACGCAGAAACGCTTTGTATAAATCTTCGGTAATCGCACTGGAGCACACCAGCAGCTGGCAACTTAAGGTTGACATTACCGCCGCCAGAATTGCCGACAGCAGAATCCCGGCAATCCACGGGTTAAACAGAATTTGCGCCAGTTCGATAAACACGCGTTCAGCGTTCTGGTTTACCGCACCTGCTACCGCCGGGTGCTCGTTAAAGTAAGCGATACCAAAGAAGCCGACAGCCACCGCCCCTGCCAGGCAGAGGATCATCCAGGTCATACTGATACGACGCGCATGGACGATGCTGTGGTGAGAATCCGCCGCCATAAAACGCGCCAGGATGTGCGGTTGCCCGAAGTAACCCAGCCCCCACCCCATCAGCGAGATAATGGCGACAAAGTTCAGCCCTTTGAGCATATCCACGTTTTCGATGCTCTTTTGTTTGATCACTTCCAGCGAGTCACCAAAGCCACCGACACTGATAATGACGATAACCGGCGTCAGGATCAGGGCAAAAATCATCAGGCTGGCCTGTACAGTGTCAGTCCAGCTCACCGCGAGGAAACCGCCAATAAAGGTGTAAAGGATCGTCGCCGCAGCTCCCGCCCACAGAGCCGTTTCGTAGCTCATGCCAAAGGTACTTTCAAACAGACGCGCGCCTGCCACAATGCCCGAAGCGCAATAAATGGTGAAGAACAGCAAAATCACCAGCGCGGAGATAATGCGCAAAATGCGGCTTTTATCTTCAAAACGCCCGGTGAAATAATCCGGCAATGTCAAGGCGTTATTGTTGTATTCGGTATGCACACGCAACCGCCCGGCCACCAGCTTCCAGTTAATCCACGCGCCTAATGTCAGGCCAATGGCGATCCAACTTTCGGAAATCCCGGAAAGAAAAACCGCGCCCGGCAACCCCATTAACAGCCAGCCGCTCATATCCGATGCACCCGCCGATAATGCCGTCACGAATGGCCCAAGGCTACGTCCGCCCAGAATATAGTCGTCAAAGTTTTTCGTTGATCGCCAGGCGATAAACCCAATCAATATCATGCCAAAGATATAGACACAAAATGTCACCAACATCGGTGTGCTAATAGCCATCTAAAGTCTCCAAAAAATTATTATCGGCAATGTCGAAACTTGCCGTTATATCTGCCACCGGAACGGGGTAACAGAGTTTATGTTTTACCAGGGCGACCGTATCCTGCCGGAAGCGCTGGTTATTCACAATCGATTTAACACACCATTTACATTAAATTTTAGTGCTCAGCGACACTATTTTTCATCAGGTTGCACTCTCTCACATTTTTTGCGGTTGCACCTTTCAAAAATGTTAACTGCCGCAGAGAAAAAGTCTGAGTTATTTTTTTAATCCCTGTCATATCGATTTCTTTTATTAACATTTCATTCATTTTTAAGCTTGCTACGCAGGTCACATTTAACATGGTTGCACAAAGTTGCAACATCATGGATATTTCACGATAACGTTAAGTTGCACCTTTCAGAACAACAGGAGTAATGGCATGGGAACCACCACCATGGGGGTTAAGCTGGACGACGCGACGCGTGAGCGTATTAAGTCTGCCGCGACACGTATCGATCGCACGCCACACTGGTTAATTAAGCAGGCGATTTTTTCTTATCTCGAACAACTGGAAAACAGCGATACTCTGCCGGAGCTACCTGCGCTGCTTTCTGGCGCTGCCAATGAGAGCGATGAAGCACCGACTCCGGCAGAGGAACCACACCAGCCATTCCTCGACTTTGCCGAGCAAATTTTGCCCCAGTCGGTTTCCCGCGCCGCGATCACCGCGTCCTATCGCCGCCCGGAAACCGAAGCGGTTTCTATGCTGCTGGAACAAGCCCGCCTGCCGCAGCCAGTTGCTGAACAGGCACACAAACTGGCGTATCAACTGGCCGATAAACTGCGTAATCAAAAAAATGCCAGTGGCCGCGCAGGTATGGTCCAGGGGTTATTGCAGGAGTTTTCGCTGTCATCGCAGGAAGGCGTGGCGCTGATGTGTCTGGCAGAAGCGTTGTTGCGTATTCCCGACAAAGCCACCCGCGACGCGTTAATTCGCGACAAAATCAGCAACGGTAACTGGCAGTCACACATTGGTCGTAGCCCGTCACTGTTTGTTAATGCCGCTACCTGGGGGCTGCTGTTTACTGGCAAACTGGTTTCCACCCATAACGAAGCCAGCCTCTCCCGCTCGCTGAACCGCATTATCGGTAAAAGTGGTGAACCGCTGATCCGCAAAGGTGTGGATATGGCGATGCGCCTGATGGGCGAGCAGTTCGTCACGGGCGAAACCATCGCGGAAGCGTTAGCCAATGCCCGCAAGCTGGAAGAGAAAGGTTTCCGTTACTCTTACGATATGCTTGGCGAAGCTGCACTAACTGCCGCAGATGCACAAGCGTATATGGTTTCCTATCAGCAGGCGATTCACGCCATTGGTAAAGCGTCTAACGGTCGTGGCATCTATGAAGGTCCGGGCATTTCAATCAAGCTGTCGGCGCTGCATCCGCGTTACAGCCGCGCCCAGTATGACCGGGTAATGGAAGAGCTTTACCCACGTCTGAAATCACTCACCCTGCTGGCGCGTCAGTACGATATTGGTATCAACATTGACGCCGAAGAGGCCGATCGTCTGGAGATCTCCCTCGATCTGCTGGAAAAACTCTGTTTCGAGCCTGAGCTGGCAGGCTGGAACGGCATCGGCTTTGTTATTCAGGCTTATCAAAAACGCTGCCCACTGGTGATTGATTACCTGATTGATCTCGCCACCCGCAGCCGTCGCCGTCTGATGATTCGCCTGGTAAAAGGCGCGTACTGGGATAGTGAAATCAAGCGTGCACAGATGGACGGCCTTGAAGGTTATCCGGTTTATACCCGCAAGGTGTATACCGACGTTTCTTATCTCGCCTGTGCGAAAAAGCTGCTGGCGGTACCGAATCTAATCTACCCGCAGTTCGCGACGCACAACGCCCATACGCTGGCGGCGATTTATCAACTGGCAGGTCAGAACTACTATCCGGGTCAGTACGAGTTCCAGTGCCTGCATGGTATGGGCGAGCCACTGTATGAGCAGGTCACCGGGAAAGTTGCCGAGGGTAAACTTAACCGTCCGTGTCGTATTTATGCCCCGGTTGGCACACATGAAACGCTGTTGGCGTATCTGGTGCGTCGCCTGCTGGAAAACGGTGCTAACACCTCGTTTGTTAACCGTATTGCCGACACCTCTTTGCCACTGGATGAACTGGTTGCCGATCCGGTCACTGCTGTAGAAAAACTGGCGCAACAGGAAGGGCAAACTGGATTACCGCATCCGAAAATTCCCCTGCCGCGCGATCTTTACGGTCACGGGCGCGACAACTCGGCAGGGCTGGATCTCGCTAACGAACACCGTCTGGCCTCGCTCTCCTCTGCCCTGCTCAATAGTGCACTGCAAAAATGGCAGGCCTTGCCAATGCTGGAACAACCGGTAGCGGCAGGTGAGATGTCGCCCGTTATTAACCCTGCGGAACCGAAAGATATTGTGGGCTATGTGCGTGAAGCCACGCCGCGTGAAGTAGAACAGGCGCTGGAAAGTGCGGTTAATAACGCGCCAATCTGGTTTGCCACTCCTCCGGCTGAACGCGCGGCAATTTTACATCGCGCTGCCGTGCTAATGGAAAGCCAGATGCAGCAACTGATTGGTATTCTGGTGCGTGAAGCCGGAAAAACCTTCAGTAACGCCATTGCCGAAGTGCGTGAAGCGGTCGATTTTCTCCACTACTACGCCGGACAGGTGCGGGATGATTTCGCTAACGAAACCCACCGTCCATTAGGGCCTGTGGTATGTATCAGCCCGTGGAACTTCCCGCTGGCGATTTTCACCGGGCAGATTGCTGCCGCACTGGCGGCAGGTAACAGCGTGCTGGCAAAACCGGCAGAACAAACGCCGCTGATTGCCGCGCAAGGGATCGCCATTTTGCTGGAAGCGGGTGTACCGCCAGGCGTGGTGCAGTTGCTGCCAGGTCAGGGGGAAACCGTGGGCGCGCAACTGACGGGTGATGATCGCGTGCGCGGGGTGATGTTTACCGGTTCAACCGAAGTCGCTACGTTACTGCAGCGCAATATCGCCAGCCGCCTGGACGCTCAGGGTCGCCCTATTCCGCTCATCGCTGAAACCGGCGGCATGAACGCGATGATTGTCGATTCTTCAGCACTGACCGAACAAGTAGTAATAGATGTGCTGGCCTCGGCGTTCGACAGTGCGGGTCAGCGTTGTTCGGCACTGCGCGTGCTGTGCCTGCAAGATGAGATTGCCGACCACACGTTGAAAATGCTGCGCGGCGCAATGGCCGAATGTCGGATGGGTAATCCGGGTCGCCTGACCACTGATATCGGTCCGGTGATTGATAGCGAAGCGAAAGCCAATATCGAGCGTCATATTCAGACCATGCGTAGCAAAGGCCGTCCGGTGTTCCAGGCGGTACGGGAAAACAACGAAGATGCCCGTGAATGGCAAAACGGCACCTTTGTCGCCCCGACGCTGATCGAACTGGATGACTTTGCCGAATTGCAAAAAGAGGTCTTTGGTCCGGTGCTGCATGTGGTGCGTTACAACCGTAACCAGCTGCCGGAGCTGATCGAGCAGATTAACGCTTCCGGTTATGGTCTGACGCTTGGCGTCCACACGCGCATTGATGAAACCATCGCCCAGGTCACTGGCTCGGCCCATGTCGGTAACCTGTACGTTAACCGTAATATGGTGGGCGCAGTGGTGGGTGTGCAGCCATTCGGCGGCGAAGGATTGTCCGGCACCGGGCCAAAAGCAGGCGGTCCGCTCTATCTCTACCGTCTACTGGCGAATCGCCCGGAAAGTGCGCTGGCAGTGACGCTCGCGCGTCAGGATGCAGAGTATCCGGTCGATGCGCAGTTGAAAGCCGCTTTGACTCAGCCGCTAAATGCACTGCGGGAATGGGCAGCAAATCGTCCAGAATTGCAGGCGTTATGTACGCAATATGGCGAGCTGGCGCAGGCAGGAACACAACGATTGCTGCCGGGGCCGACGGGTGAACGCAACACCTGGACGCTGCTGCCGCGTGAGCGCGTGTTGTGTATTGCCGATGATGAGCAGGATGCGCTGACTCAGCTCGCCGCCGTGCTGGCGGTGGGCAGCCAGGTACTGTGGCCGGATGACGCGCTGCATCGTCAGTTAGTGAAGGCATTGCCATCGACTGTCAGCGAGCGTATTCAACTGGCGAAAGCGGAAAATATTACCGCTCAACCGTTTGATGCGGTGATCTTCCACGGTGATTCGGATCAGCTTCGCGCATTGTGTGAAGCCGTTGCTGCGCGGGATGGCGCAATTGTTTCGGTGCAGGGTTTTGCCCGTGGCGAAAGCAATATCCTTCTGGAACGGCTGTATATCGAGCGTTCGCTGAGTGTGAATACCGCTGCCGCTGGCGGTAACGCCAGCTTAATGACTATAGGTTAAACAGGTAGCCGGAGGATGTTACAACCTCCTCCGGCATCTTTAACGTGGTCGAATCCCCTCAATAATAATCCGCTGCACGTTTTCAACCGTTTGATTGAAAAATACCTCATCGCGCAACGTTGCGCCTGTCACTGCCTCCACCTGAGGGGCGAAATCGGCGTAATGTTGAGTGGAAGCCCAAATCATAAAAATCAAATGCTGCGGATCAATCGGCGCGAGTTTGCCGCTTTTGACCCAACCGGCAATCAGCGCCGATTTCTCATCAATTAATGCCTTCAAATCGCCCGTCAGTTCATCCATTAACAGCGGCGCGCCTGCCAGCATCTCCATACAGAACAGGCGCGAAGCCTGCGGATAATCGCGTGAGACTTCCAGCTTCAGACGGATGTACTCTTTGATCGCCGCCAGCGGGGCGAAATCTTCACGAAACGCTTTTAACGGTGCCAGCCAGATATCGAGAATCTGCCGCAGCACGGCAATATACAGCGCCTCTTTTGACGGAAAGTAATACAGCAGATTGGTTTTTGAAACACCCGCCAACTCTGCGATCTGCTCCAGCCTTGTGCCGTGAAAACCGAATTGTGAAAAAGTGTCCAGTGCTGCGCTAAGAATCGCTTTTTTCTTCGCACTGACTGCGCGCGAACGTCTACCCGTTGTTTTCACTGCACCTTGCGTCATGCGCTCTCCCCTCTTGTAGATTGGCAACAGGATAGCAAAACCCCCGCCCGGCCTCGACCTTCTGCACTCTCATCGCGCACGGATGCATGTTTTATGTGCAACTGTTTTGACCGTTTAGTCCACTTTTTACCAGATATTTTAGATAACGCAATGTTAACACATTAATAACATTCACTTTTTAAAAACTGGCATCCGCTTTGCAAACAAGCCAATACGCGGCTGAAAAGGATATGCAGGATGCAGCGCCCCGTCTGACTTTCACTTTACGAGACGAAGAGAGGTTGATGATGAAAATTGGCGTATTCGTACCTATTGGCAACAACGGCTGGCTCATTTCGACCCACGCGCCGCAGTACATGCCGACCTTTGAACTGAATAAAGCCATCGTGCAAAAAGCGGAGCACTACCATTTCGATTTCGCCCTGTCGATGATCAAACTGCGTGGCTTTGGCGGCAAAACTGAGTTCTGGGATCACAACCTTGAGTCGTTCACCTTGATGGCGGGGCTGGCGGCCGTGACCTCGCGCATTCAGATTTACGCCACTGCCGCCACCTTAACGTTACCTCCGGCAATCGTCGCCCGTATGGCCGCAACCATCGACTCAATCTCTGGCGGACGTTTTGGCGTCAACCTCGTGACTGGCTGGCAAAAGCCCGAGTATGAGCAGATGGGTATCTGGCCTGGCGATGACTATTTCTCCCGTCGTTACGACTATCTCACCGAATATGTTCAGGTGCTGCGCGACCTGTGGGGTTCGGGGAAAAGCGATTTTAAAGGCGATTTTTTCACCATGAATGATTGTCGCGTCAGTCCGCAACCGAGTGTACCCATGAAAGTGATCTGCGCCGGGCAAAGCGACGCTGGCATGGCGTTCTCCGCCCAGTATGCCGATTTCAACTTCTGTTTCGGCAAAGGCGTAAATACACCCTCGGCTTTCGCCCCGACCGCTGCGCGGATGAAACAGGCCGCAGAGCAAACCGGGCGCGACGTTGGCTCTTATGTATTGTTTATGGTGATTGCCGATGAAACCGACGATG
>ERZ1035048.745-NODE-745-length-9574-cov-10.427881_pt1 | contig 9574 bp, 8 predicted proteins | sample MGYA00520587_ERZ1035048 | MGnify/ENA primary metagenome ERZ1035048 (study PRJEB33766, sample SAMN09781693) | gut metagenome | biome: gut microbiome | host: Homo sapiens | place: Madagascar | study: EMG produced TPA metagenomics assembly of the PRJNA485056 data set... | reverse complement strand
GTTTTCCCTGGTCAGGGTTCACAGTTCGTAGGTATGGGTAAAGATCTCTACGATAACAACGCATTGGCAAAAGAACTTTTCGATAAGGCTGATGAGATTCTCGGCTTCAAGATTACTGATATTATGTTCGCTGGTACAGATGAGCAGTTGAAAGAAACAAAGGTTACTCAGCCTGCTGTATTCCTCCACTCTGTTATTTCTGCACTTTGCTTAGGTGATGAGTTCAATCCAGCAATGGTAGCAGGTCACTCTCTCGGTGAGTTCTCTGCTTTGGTAGCTGCTGGTGCGATGGCTTTCGAGGATGGTTTGAAGCTTGTTGCTGCTCGTGCCAATGCTATGCAGAAGGCTTGTGAGGCAAATCCTGGTACAATGGCTGCTATCATCGGTTTGCCAGATGAGAAGGTAGAAGAAATTTGTACTTCTGTAAGCACAGAGGGTAATGTTGTTGTTGCTGCCAACTACAACTGTCCTGGTCAGCTTGTTATCTCAGGTAATGTAGATGCTATCAATGCAGCTTGTGAGCAGTTGAAGGCCGCTGGTGCTAAGCGTGCTTTGCCTTTGAAGGTAGGTGGCGCTTTCCACTCTCCATTGATGCAGCCTGCTAAGGATGAGCTTCAGGCAGCTATTGAGAAGACAACATTCTCTGCTCCTAAGTGTCCTGTATATCAGAATGTAGATGGTAAGCCTCATACTGATCCTGCAGAGATTCAGCAGAATCTTATTGCACAGCTTACAAGTTCTGTACGCTGGACATCTTCTGTTCAGGCTATGATTGCAGATGGTGCTGATGACTTTACTGAGTGCGGTCCAGGTAAGGCTTTACAGGGAATGATTGGTCGCATCGATAAGACTGTTGCAGCTCACGGTATTGCTTAATCGTTTAAAAAAAATAATCCCACGTTTTATCTTCTTGGCAAAGGCGTTGCCGAGAAGATAAATCGTTTCATTTTTAGTAGAACCGCTAAATGAAGGAAAAAATTGTAATTTATCAAGTTCTCCCGAGGCTCTTCGGTAATAAGAATACCACACGAAAGGAGAACGGAACAATTGAGGAGAATGGTTGCGGCAAACTGAATAATTTTACCGATGATGTGCTGGCTCGCATACATGATATGGGTTTCACTCACATTTGGTTTACTGGAGTTATTCGTCACGCTACCCAAACAAACTACTCATCTTATGGTATTCCTACCCAACACGCAGAGGTGGTGAAAGGAAAGGCAGGCTCTCCATACGCTATAACTGACTATTATGATATTGATCCAGATTTAGCGGAGAATGTAAGCTTGCGAATGACTGAATGGGAACGTCTTATAGACAGAACCCACAAGGCTGGTATGAAGGTCATTATGGACTTCGTGCCTAATCATGTGGCCCGTGAGTATCATTCTATTTGCAAACCAGCAGGTGTACGAGATTTAGGAGAAGATGATGATACGAACATGCACTTCTCTACAAAGAATAATTTCTATTATGCCTGGGGGGACTTAGACCTGAATGAAGTCCGTCATTCCAAACCGGCAATGGTTCCTTTTTCCGAAAAGGATTCTAAGATTTTTGAACCATATACAGAAAGTCCGGCTAAGGCTACGGGAAATGATCGTTTTGACAATCGCCCAGGTTGTAATGACTGGTATGAGACCGTGAAACTCAACTATGGTGTCGATTATTGTGATGCAGGAGGTAGAAGTTATCACTATGAGCCAGTACCAAGTACATGGGGCAAGATGACAGATATCCTGCTTTATTGGGCAAGCAAGGGCATCGATGGTTTCCGTTGTGATATGGCAGAAATGGTACCTACTGCATTCTGGTCGTATGCTACTCAGATATTGAAAGCTCGTTATCCTCATATTATTGTGATTGGAGAGGTTTATGATCCAAGTCAGTATCGCAATTATGTGAAGTCTGGTTTTGATTATCTATATGATAAGGTGGGTATGTATGATTGTCTGCGTGGAGTAATCCGTGGTGAGCGTCCTGCTGCCAGTATCACTCATGAATGGCAGGAGGTGGATGATATCCGCGAGCACATGCTCTATTTCCTGGAAAATCATGATGAGCAGCGCATCGCCAGCGATTTCTTTTGTGGTAATGCTATGAAGGCGATTCCAGCAGTAGCCATGAGTCTCTTCTTCCAGAAGAATCCTTTCATGCTTTATAGCGGACAGGAGTTTGGCGAGAAGGGTATGGATAAGGAAGGATTCAGTGGCAGAGATGGTCGCACCACGATATTTGATTATTGGAGTCCTGAGACTTTGACGCATGCTTATCAGGAAAATGCAGAGGACGTATATACCCAAGAACAGAAGTATTTGGCAGCCACTTATCGCCAGCTTCTACGTCTCGCCAATGAGGAGAAAGCGATTCGAGAGGGTGAAACCTTTGATTTGATGTATGTGAATCCGGGTTCTGAAGGCTTTGATCCGCGTACCAACTTTGCTTTCCTTCGCAAGAAGGATGATGAGGTGATGCTCATCGTGCTCAATTTCTCTCAAGAGACTCGTCAGTTGCAGGTTCGCATTCCTGGTCACGCCTTCGATTTCTTCCAAATCAAGGAAGAAGAGGTTCTTGTCACAGAACTGTTCTCTGGTGGTAAGAAGAAGGTAGAACTGAAGAAGGATGGCGTGTTCCCAATATCAATGGATGCCAATGGAGTAAGAATTTATAAATTCAATGTCAAGATGGAGGAAATTGATTTCGTATTGAATGAGCACCACAAGGAGGAGTTCCCTCCTGCTCATACGGCTGAGCATCTGCTCAACCAGTTGATGGTTCGCATGTTTGGTTGCGAGCGTAGTCGCAATGCCCATATTGAGCGTAAGAAGAGTAAGATGACTTTTGTTGTTGATCATAAGCCAACTCGTCAGGAGGAAAAGGCGATAGAAACGGAAATGAATCGCTTGATAGAGGAAGATATGCCTGTGACCTATGAGTTTGTGGATCGCGACCATATTCCTGCGAATGTTAAGATTGATCGTTTGCCGGATGATGCAAGTGAAACTTTGCGTCTGGTACGCATTGGTGATTACGATGTTTGTCCATGTATTGGCAAGCATGTACGTTCTACGGCGCAGATTGGTAAGTTTGTATTGCTCGGCACCAATTGGGATGAGCATGCCCATTCATTGCGTATTCGTTTCAAGATCGTGCAGTAGTGATATAAATATAGTAACGATATAAAAAAGCAGCAATGGCTATACTTTTCAGTAGTAGCTATTGCTGTTTTTTTCTTATATAGCAAGATGACTTTTTTCTCTTGATATAAATTGTTTATGCACCAGGGAGAATTCTTCGTTCAGCGTCTTTGAATGTCCGTTCAACGACTTTGAACGGCGGTTCAACGTCTTTGAATGTCGGTTCAGCGTCGTTGAATAGAAAATTATCCTATAAGAGAGAAACATTTATTGAGGTATAGATGCTTTTCTATGTCTTTTGACATCTTTGTTAGTGTCAGTCTTATCCTATAAATACGTTTCTTTGTCTGTACTCGTCTGATGGGCACATACGGACCAACTGATGGGCATCGATGGATCAACAGACGAGCACTCACTGCTCGTCACGTGAGCATTGAGTGCCCATAGTATAGAGTGATTTTTGGGCACTTTGTGCAAAAAGAGCATCAAAAGTACGTCATTTATCAGAAAAAATAGAAAGGAAAAAAATAATCTCTTGAAAGCTTGCCAGTCTCATTCCTTTTTATTATTTTTGCAACCATAAATATCAGTATATTGAAGATAAAGGCTGATATAAAGGGTAAATATCATTATAATGATAGATAAATGAATAGAAGATTATGGCAGATTTATATGAATATTCTACTCCAGAGTTGGTACGCTTGCTGGGAATGAGATTCAAAGAATATAGAATGAGATGCAATCTCACCCAGAAAGAGGTTGCCGAGCTTACGGGGCTTGGCTTGACCACCATCCACAAGTTTGAGAATGGAACAGCAGGCAATCTCTCGCTTTCTACTTTTCTCCTCTTGCTGAAGGTGGTGGGGCAGATTGATGCCATCAATGATGTGCTTCCAGAACTTCCTCCATCACCTTATCTGATGAGAAAGGATGAGAAGAAGGCACAGAGAATTCGTCATACTAAATAATAACTGGTTATGGTAAATACGTTGAGAGTAATGCTTTGGGACGAAGAAATCGGTCGCTTGGCATGGGACGATCGCCGCAGGTTATCGTACTTTACATATAATCCTGAGTTCTTAAAGAAGGGAATTGATGTTTCTCCTCTTCAAGCTCCTGTGCGTGGTATTCGTGCAATGACACCCGTGTGGGGAGAGGATGCCAGAATGTACCAAAAACTTCCTGCTTTTCTAGCAGATTCATTGCCTGATGCCTGGGGTAATCAGCTTTTCGAGCTTTGGCGAATTCAAAATCATATTCCTAATGCTGATATAACTCCGTTGGATAAACTTTCCTTTATCGGTAAGCGAGGTATGGGGGCATTGGAATTCTTACCAGAGGTGGCAAAGACGGATAAGGCAGAAATGATAGATGCAAGTCGTTGGCAGACTTGGCAGAGCGCATATTCATCGAGCGTGAAAATGCCCACATCATGCCAGAGGAGTCTATCACGATGCAGTCTTTGCTTACGGTGGGAACATCGGCTGGTGGACGCCAGCCTAAGGCAATCATTGCCATCAATAAAGCTACGGGGGAAATACGAAGCGGTCAAGTGGCTGGGCTTCAGGATTATGATTACTACATATTGAAATTTGGCGATACGAAATATAGTTCTGCCGAGATAGAGATGACCTATTACGAGATGGCCATCAAGTCGGGAATAGATATGATGCCATCCAGACTATATGAGATAGAGGGAAACCGGAATTTCATAACGAAGCGTTTCGACCGTGATGGTGAGCGGAAATTGCATACACAGACCCTTGCTGCGATTTCTCCGGAAACCGATAGCTATGAGGGACTTATTGCTGTCTGCAGAAAATTACATTTGCCGGAGACTGATTGTCAGGAAGTATTTCGCAGACTTGTGTTCAATGTCCTTTCCAACAATACGGATGACCATACAAAGAATTTCTCTTTTGTTATGGATGAGGCGGGTCTTTGGCGTTTGTCGCCAGCCTATGACCTCACTTATATTATAGATACAGGAGGCTATTTACCCAATACGGGTCATTGTATGTATGTAAGGTCTAAGCTGCATCATATTTCTTACGATGATGCCATTCTGTTTGCCAAGGACAATGGCATTCGGCGTGCTGATGCAATCATCAGGGAAGTAGCTGATTCTCTGCGGCAATTCCGTGACATAGCCAAGCGAAATGAGGTTCAGGACAGATGGACCAGTTCCATAGAGTCAGCGATAAATGCTCATCTCGTTTCATGGGGGTTGGAGGATAAAGACAACAGTTCTGCTTCTTTTGAGATAGATGGCAAAAGTTGTACTGATGTTCGCATAGAGCAGGCTTACAAAGGCAACTTCCATTTGTATGCAAGCATAGATGGGCGAGACTGTAAGTTTATTATCGGAAAGAACAAGCCTGAATATGCTACGATTCTAGAGACGGGATTGTCGAATCTTTCTAAATCGATGCTCATGGATTTGGTTGCGAAATATCTGCTGAGATAAAGGGATAAGACGATGTGTGTAATAATCAACAAAGATGATGAAGTCAATGAGGAAGGAAGTTTTTGGTAGATAGATATTTTAAGGGAGGAGCGCATTTTGAATGCGCCCCCTCTTAATTTTTTTTACAGCTCGCAATAATCTTGCGAATCACTATCCTTAGTAACGACTTGAATAGTGAGACGAGTGTGAGCTATGCGAGCTGTGAGAACTGTGTGAAGAATGAGAACTATGCGAATAGTGACCCGCAAGAGAACTCTTTACCATGTCAATGGCTTTCTGCAAAACCAAAGGCTGGTTCTTCTGCTTCTCAATTTGTGTTGTTTCGTCATTATTGCCCAATACGTTCATGATGTTATCAGAAACGTTGGTGCAATAACTCGTTGTAGCGATAAATGCCGAAACAAGCAAAAACATTAGTCTCTTCATTGATACCTCCGTTTTTTAATTTGACAATATTGTTAATAATTCACTCTGTACATGAATTTGTACATTCTATTTTGTGGATATGTGTACTTATGTTATTTTTATTTGTCGAGAAGAAACCTCCACATTCATTTTTAAGAACACATCCGTCGCAAACTGGAAGATAGACATCTTTCCATTCGCTAATTGATTGCTTTGCAAATGGGCGCAATTCTGGTGGAAGCACACATAATTGAGCATTGTAGATATAAGTCGTTATGTCTCTGTCGTTCAATAGAAGCACAGCTTCTCTCAGCTCATTATTATAGCTATATGGATCTATCCACAAGTCTTTTAAATTCGTCTCTGCCAACCCTGTTGTTTCCATCTGCATAAAAGCTACCTGTGTGACAAATGGGAAATTATGATAGATATAATCAGCCAACTGTGGCAATCTCTTATAGGTCTGTTTGTGGATAACCACCCTCAAGCCTATCTGTTGTCCGAACTGTGCCAAATTATACAAACCTTGAACCGTTTTGTAAAACGTCTTAGCTCCTACTATATGATTATGGATAGAAGCTATATCTGAAAAGATAGGAATGTCTATTTGTAAATCATGATGATTGCAAGCTGCTAACTTTGCAGCGTAGTCAATATCAGCAAATTTCACTCCATTGGATAGTATGCTTATGGCAGCTTTAGGACATGATTTTTTTATTTGGCGTATAATCTCAAATAATCTGTCACCAATCATAGTTGGCTCACCACCAGTAATTCCGACTTCTTGTGTATTCTTGTCGAACAGTTTAATCAAATTCAGATTAAAATCAGTTCTGTCCTTCTCTTGCTGCACTGGAGGTTGAGGACACATGATACAGCGATGATTGCAACGAGCAGTAGCAAAGATTGCATTGGATGCAGAATTGATTTCATATAGAAAACACACCTCTCCATTAGGGGATATGTTTATCACATCACCTTCGTTGAAGTCAGAAATGTTGTCAACTTTTATACGTGGTGTAGATATCTTGTCTGAGAAATCATGTGCTGAAATGATAGCCTTGTAACCTTTAGGCGTATTCTGCTCATTGGTCACAAGGATATATGCTGAACGGTTAAATATATTTTTACCGCTAAGTGTTATTCGTCCAAGAAGCTCCTGTGCGTTAGAGTTGTATAATGAATTTAATTGTTTCATATCTCACTATTTTATCCAAGACCAAAATATTCTATTTATCTCAGGGTCATGCTTTTGAAGAAGTTCAAAGAGATAATGCATAATAGCTTTGTTCTTCTTGCACATCTCGTTTGTAGGACGATGCCCAACCATATCACCCTGTTCCGACATATTTCTTACAGGGTCAGCACCACAGTAAGGTTGGAATACACATTCTGCACACTCTGGCAGGCATTCATTGCAAGCATTACTGATAATCTCATGCAGCTTTTCTCCATTGAACATACTTTGATATGAATCCTCATTCACATTGCCAAGTCTGAAATAATAGTTTTTGAATCGAGCCATCATTCTTCCTTCGTCAGCAACGTACACGCTACCATCATAATCATATATTGCTCCAGCTATGCCAACACCTGCAGGAGATTGCAAGTCAACAAAGCCTGTCGCAAAAGGAGTCAGAATCCTGCGAAGAAGTAGGGCTGCATATCCTTCAACAAAGAATGTCCCTTTCTTGTTGAGTTCAATGATATAGTCCAATCCCTCTTTGTAGTTCTTTACGAAATCTTCAATCGGATAGGCAATCTTATCCTTATGCTGCTTTGCAAAACCGTAAGGGTTCAGTGCTCTTAAGAAGATGTTATGGAAACCTAATCTGATGTATTCGTCTATGATGTCCTTGAATCTTCCAAGGCTATACTTTGAGGTTGTCATTAAAGCGGATGCACATTCATCGTCGCCCCAAATACCACGAATCATCTGTAGATTTTTCTCAAAGATAGCGTGGTGGTCAAGGTTCTTGTTTTGGAGAGGTCTGTTAGTGTCATGCAAATCCTTAGGACCATCCAAAGATGTAGAAATCATACAATTATGTTTCTTTAGATACTTGACCATCTTCTCGTTGAGTAAAGTAAGATTTGTACAGATGACAAATTCCAATTCACGTTTCTTGAATAAGTTTTGCCATTCAGCCTCTTCTATGATATACTTCACCATTTCAAAATCGGTAGATGGGTCACCGCCCTGAAACTCTATTTTGATGCAAGGAGAAGGAGACATGAAGATTGTCTTGACAATATTTTTTGCAGTTTTCTTTGTCATATCTGCAGAATGGTCAGTACTTTCATGTCTTTTTACCTGACAATAAATGCAGCTTGAATTACAACGCAAAGTTGGCACAACCATATGCAAAGAAGTGAAATCCTCCAAGATACTCTTCTTTGTGCGGAATTTGGTTGATAACATTTTTATAACATCTTCAACCTTGTCTGTTGTGACTATTTGCTTTGACTCTATATCATAGAATAAGTCACTTGTAGGGTCAAGTTCTCCATTGACGAATTTGTGAAAGTCGTCATTCTTTAGGAAAATATATTCTCCTACATCATTCGATAGAAGATATTCTTTTTCGTTAAATCGAGCGAAGCGAAATGGAAGTATTGTATAAGTATTATTCATTGTTCTATCTTGAAGAATAGTGAGACCTGTGTGACACATGCGACCGATGAGAGTAGTGAGAAGAGTGGCATGACTTCAATAATGGCGCAAAAGAAAATGAGGCTTTTTGAAGTACCAAAGGGCGTTTTGCCATTTCTATTATATCTTGTTCGCTTTTCTCTATCTGTACTATAGTTTCAGAATTGTCATCGTAAGAGAGTGATGTTAGCAGGAATGTCACGAAGAAAATAAAAAAATGTCTCATCGGCTGACTGGCTTAAATGCTTCCTCAACGATTAAATCCCGAATATGACCATACTTTTCCGTAGTAAACTCACGAAGTTGTTGGTCAATCAAGTCATTGCAGAATTGCTTGACGATATTTTCTTCAAGTCCACCGTCTTTTGATTCAAAAATCACACAGACTTGTTTGTCATTGCTTGGCATCGTGTTCTGATAAACAAAGAACTTGTCTGTGTATCTGTAAATTGTAGCTATTATAGCCTTTTCGCTATATAAATTCAAGTCTATTATAACTTGAAATCCTTCCTTATCCGTCTTTGTGATTGGAACTTTTATACTACTCATACCAACTTTTCTTCTTTTTTGCCAACGGCTACCATATTGGCATGATTAACAAATGGTTGGTATATATACATGAAAACGTGGAGCCAGTTCTGTCACTCGTTCCACGCAGTAAAGGCTCTGGCATCGCCCAAGTTGTCGAAACGAGCAACGCCGAAAGCCCCACGCCTGTGTACGTATATAGAAAGCACTCTTGACAACGAACGACAAAATCGCTCGAAACCAATGAGGGCTGTATACAATACAGCTCATGAGGCGTTCCCGTTGCTTTGTTCTTGACAACTTTGCTCGAACTGCCAGATTCTTACTGCGTCAAAACCAAAGCGTACAGTTACGCCTTATATGTATATATGTCTGCCCAACCTC
>ERZ1035048.738-NODE-738-length-9684-cov-2.349154_pt1 | contig 9684 bp, 21 predicted proteins | sample MGYA00520587_ERZ1035048 | MGnify/ENA primary metagenome ERZ1035048 (study PRJEB33766, sample SAMN09781693) | gut metagenome | biome: gut microbiome | host: Homo sapiens | place: Madagascar | study: EMG produced TPA metagenomics assembly of the PRJNA485056 data set... | reverse complement strand
AAGTACCAAGCTAGCAGCTAAAACAATTCCAGCAATTAGTGTTCCCTTTTTACCAACCTTAAAAGTAATCTCATTTCCAGATGTTCGGCCAACAAGTAGAGTAATCAGAAACCCGATCGCAACCACAAAGGCCATGATTGCCACTAGATAGCCCACGCCTGATAAAAATAACGCAGTTTCCATTGTCAGTCCCTCCCAACAGCTTTTAACGTCAATCAGGGTTGGACGTAGGCAATTAATAGTCAACAGTTAATTCTTATCTGAATTCAATTTTTGATATTGTCAAAATTTGAATAGTTTTCACGAATCAAATTACGCACAGTATAGTCAAGAGATTGGCTGAGATTGTGGCGCTCCAAAAAATCGATTGAGTTAAGCTCGCTTGGATCACAACTATTGATATAATCGCCAACCACCTTATCAAGCATGTACTCATTAGCATCCTTTTCCATGACTATCCTAGACCGCCAATCCTGGTATGATTGGCAGCCGTCATTTTTAATGTGCCCGATTTCGTGCAGAATTATTTGGTTTTCCATTTCGTCAGGCATCCCGCTGCGCATGATGATAACCATACCTTTTGGCGTTTTAAAAAGGCGTGCGGTAAATTCTACTTCATTTGTATATTCAACCTTAATGTTATATCGCTTAAGCAGCCTTTTGAGTGATAGATCCATGCCTATCACCGCCATTAGGCATCAGTAAAAGTATCCACGCAGAATTTTCTTAACGACTTCCCTGTCGTGATCAGAAATTGGCTTGCCGTCAAAACTGCGTGATTCGTCAATTGCTTTATCCAAGTCGCGTTCAATTTGATCTGACTCTTTACCAAGTAGGTAGTCGGTGGAGACACCGAAAATCTCAGCAAGCTGGTTTACCTCACTAACTTTAAAGCTCCTCTTGCCACTTTCCGACTTGCTTAAATAAGTTCGATCTAAATTTAGGCGTGAAGATAATTCCTGGATTGACCAGCCACGTTGCTCACGTAATCGGGTAACGTTCATTCGTAAAATATCTTCTGAGTTCATGTCGCTACCTCCTTTATTAAGTGTTGTTTTCGATTAATTATATCTTCAAACGTGTCAAAAAAGTACGTTAAGAGCTAAAAAAACACGTTAAAAATATTGACAGTGCGTTTAAAGCACGATATAGTATAATTATTAGCCGAGCGTTAATCGCACAACGAAGGAAGGAGGACGGATAGATATGCCTACCGTGAATTTAGCATTCATTCGCAAACGGCGGAGAGAACTAGATCTAACTCAAGAGCAGATGGCAGAGTGCTTGCACATGCCACGGACGGTTTACAACAGGCGCGAGTCGGGTCAAGTGAACTTTAAGGCGGTTGAAATGCCACTTCTAGCTAATAAGCTAGGAGTGGAGATTGAACAATTGTATAATTAAATATTTTTTTACATTGAATCGTGCGATATAAGCACAAGGAGAATAGTAGATGGAAACTAAAAAATTGATCAAGCAAGTTAACAATCAAGATGTTATGGACAGTCGGGACGTAGCTAAGATGCTTGGCAAAACACATGCACATCTGATGCGCGACATTTCCCAGTACATCAACGATATGGAGATGAATCCAAAATTGGATTCATCTAAATTCTTCATTGAATCTAGTTATGTAGACAGTATGAATCGTGAGAAGCCTTGCTATCTGCTCACCAAACAGGGCTGCGAATTCGTAGCCAACAAGCTGACGGGTCGAAAGGGCACGATCTTCACGGCAACGTACGTATCACTGTTCAATGAATACGAAGCTGAACACAACGGGAAGACAGTAGTCATTGACAACAAGCTTGAGCACGAAAAGCTTGCATACAAGCGCGAGTGGCTGATTGAGATGCGCAAGCAGAACGTCAACAAGGCGCACGAGCTACGCAATCAAGACGTCAAGCTGTATCTGGAGCTTGGCAAAGTTGCTGACGATTACCAGCGACCACGTATGGCCACCGACTTCCGCAACGAAGCAATCCGCGCCATGTCGGCACTGCCGGTAGGTGCACGCCGAGAGTATTCGGCAACCGAGATTGGCAACATCATTGGCGTGTCGCCGATTGCGATTGGCAAATGGGCCAACAAGCTAGGCGTTAAGCGCGATGCCGATATGAGCTACCGCGATCACGATGGAGCTTGGCGATACTTTCCTGAAGCACTAAAAGTGTTTCAGGACAACGCATTGGAAATTCAAGACGACGATTTAGGACTATGACTATAGGAGGCAACAAGAATGTACGAACCAGAAAACTTGCGTGAAGCGCTCAAGACACTGATTGAATACAACACTGCTCAATTTGGCAATGTCCGTGACGGCAGTGGTAATAAGCTTGAAGTACGAATTGAGGACCTGCAAGACATGAATCTTGATGTTCTATATGCAGTATGTGATCTGCTTGGTATGGACGATTTGTACATGTAATAGCAGACGAAAAGAAGGGAGCATAGCGATGGAGATCACATTAACTGAGCAGGACCTGCAAGCGTTGGCCAAACAGGTTGCGCCACTGATATCTCCAACTAAGCCTGATCAAGATTGGGTGAAGCTGGAGGACATCCGGGCTGATCTTTTTGCCGGCAAAGCAAAATCGTGGATTCGGTTGTACATTTTCGACCGTTTCCCAGAAATTCAGATCGAAAATCGTCAGCCTGGTGCTTGGGTTGTCAGCGCTCACGGGACGGGCAAGATCACTAAGATCTACCTGCCGTACGCAAGAGCGTGGATGCATGAGCATCATGACGAGATCGATTGGACGGCAAAGGAGGTGAGGTAAATGGATTTGTTTGCGCCAGTTGTCGGTGGGCTGATTCTGCTGGCAATGGTAGTTGACCACATGTTGCTTAGCCGACGGATTGACCGGCTGGAAGAGGAGGTTAAACGATGGGAGTTTTTAAAGCATTGACATGGTCGCTGTTAAGCGGTGGGTTCGTCTACTTATACATGACCAACCACTTTATTAAAGCAAACTGGGTCGCGTTGATCTGGATTGTGATGTTTGCATGGCAAATGACTGTTAGCGCAACTAAAAAAGGCACTACCGATCGCCGGTAATGCCGATTAAAAAAATAACATACAGGGAAATTTTAACATGGAAAAGCAATATACGAAAGCCGATTTAATCGAGGCTTGGCAGTCTGGCTATGAAGAAGGCTACCAAGATGCGCTGATCGATGAGAACAACGACTATCTGAAAGACGAGCCAAAACATGATTAGAAGGGAACTGAAACATGAATACTGCTGAAATCATTGCTGCTATCGCAACAGTTGATCAGAAACGGGCCAAAGGTGAAATCGATAAGCAGTCCTACACGGACACTATCGACGCCTTGCAATTGGAACTGGCCGACAAGCTGGACGCTATTGCCTGGCTGATTAACGACACCGAAAAAGATTTAGCTATCTACAACCATGAGCTGGAAAAGATGGCTGAAATCAAAAAGGAACGCGACAAGGCGAAAGCCCGCGTTGATCGTTTGCAAGAATATGTCGGCTACATTGTAGCTAACTCTGGTTCGGCAAAGGTCCGTACTGATAAGCATGTATATAGCAAGCGAAAATCGCAAACAGTCGAATTTAGCGATGAAGGCTTGATTCCGGCTGATTATTGGAAAGAAACGGTCAAGGTTGATCGCAAGCCGGTCAAAGCGGAAATCAAGAAGGCAATCAAGGAAGGCAAGGAAGTTCCTGGCGCTTATCTGGCAACCAACTACAAGGGGGTCATTAAGTAATGGCAGACGAAAAGAAGAAATCAGTATTTGAAACGTTGTCTGCGGTTGATGTTTCAAAGCACGTTGAAGTTATCAGTATGCGAAAAGGTCCGGCACTGAAATATGTTTCGTGGGCTTGGGCCTGGAACATGGTTAAGAGTATCTATCCAAGCGCTAACCGTGTTATCGAAGAGTTTCCAGAGTTCCGTTTCAATGAAAAAACCGGTGCATGGTATGCAACCGGTCAAATGCTAGACTATCGAATCACGCCGGAAGGCTGCGAAGTCAAAGTAACTGTATCGATTGAAGATGAAACATATTCTGAACGGCTGTACGTCATGGATATGCGAAATCAACCGGTCGCAAAGCCTAACATCGCACAGATTAACAAGACACAACAACGCTGTTTAGTAAAGGCGTTAGCAATGGCAGGGCTAGGGCTTAACTTATATGCCGGTGAAGACTTGCCAATGGCTGACATCAACGAGGCTGATAAAGAACAAGCTGGACAGCGCCGAAAACAGCGTCAAATGAGCCAATTACAAGCCGAATACAGGCAACTAATGCTTGAGTTGATTAATCGTCTTAACGGTGATTCAAAACGGGCTGAGGCCCTTGTAAAGGGCACTCTCGGCGAAGGTGAACATAGTGGTCAGGAATACGTAAATGCCGTTAAGGCACTCTTAGAAAGCGGGGAACAGAAAAATGATTAACAACGTAACGCTCACGGGTCGTATCACGAAGGATTTAGAAAAGAAGGAAACCGGCAAAGGAACGTCGGTTGTCAACTTCTCGTTGGCAGTTGACCGCCGATTCAAGGATTCAAACGGCAATCGTGAAGCTGATTTTATTGGCATTCAAGCGTGGGGCATGACTGCTGATCTGCTTTGCAAATATTGCGGTAAGGGTTCGCTAATCGGCATTGAAGGCCGAATCCAAACCCGCAACTACGAAAACAATCAAGGTCAGTGTGTATATGTAACCGAAGTTGTTGCTGAAAATGTAACGTTCCTTGATTCTAAGAAGAAGAACAACGATCAAAGCCAACAAGGCGGTTATCAATCTAACGGCTATCAGAACGATAGCTATCAACAAACGTTCGACAGCGCTTTGCCGTTTGACAACAGCGCCGATGATGTTCCGTTCTAATGCAAAGCGGTAAGGCATACTGGCGGGAGGGATTGGGTTGGATTATACAGCCAGACGTGCCAATGAATCTTGAACGCGTTGCAACGATTAGTGATGGCAACCTTGATGGCGTACCGATTGAGTTTGATCTGCCTGACCCGCGTAGGGCTAGGCCAAGACAACGACGCTTGTTCTTCGCGCTGCTCGGTGACATTCACCGCTGGTCCGGTGAGCCGGTCGAATGGCTTAAAGAGTACTTCTATACGATGTACACGGTCAAAACGGCCGGCAAAGAGATCAGCTTAGCTGATAACACGAAGAGCACGGTTAGCGACGCGGTTGAACTGATTGATCAGGTAATCGACTTCATCTTTGAATGGTCGGTGCCGCTTAACGATTCTTACATGTTACTGCCACGTGATGAAGAGCATTTCCAATTTGAGTGCATCAAGTATCGCAGGTGCCTGATCTGCGGTCAGCATGCTGATATTAACCACGTCGACGAAGTCGGCATGGGACGCAATCGAGAAAAGTTAGATCACACGAAGGCCAGGCTGTCAGCATTATGCCGGGAACATCATCAAGAATGGCATCAAATAGGCAACATAGCTTTCTGCAACAAGTACCGTTTAACGAATCTAGGTGTGAAAGTTAATGCTGAGACGCTTCGAAAGATTGGTGTAAAGGGGGATTATGACAATGACACGAATCATCAAGAAATACGCTAATAAATTTACAGTTGTTAGCAATAATGTAATTCGAGACGATAGGCTGAGCTGGAAAGCGAGAGGCATCTTTGCTTACCTTTGGTCAATGCCTGATGATTGGAGCTTTTACGAAACAGAGGTCTCCAAGCACGCTCCGGATGGACGAAATTCATTGCGCACAGGATTAGCAGAGCTTGAGAAGCTTAGATATTTAACGCGAAAGCGTGAAAGAGTTGGCGGCAAACTAAGTGGTTCTGTTTGGGTTTTAACTGACAGCCCAGCACCTAAGTTCGAAAATCAAACACCTATGTCTGAAAATCATACACAGGATTCACCTATGTACGAAAATCATACACAGGAAAATCAGACACTACTAAATAACTACCTTACTAAGGACTTAAGTAACAAAGTACGTACAAACAAACAGACTAACACCGTCTCAGCTGACGCTGATTTGTCTGAGTCCTTCAACAAGCTTTGGAATCTCTATCCAAAGAAGCAGGGAAAGAAAGATGCCTTTCGGCACTATAAAGCTTGGCGGAAGAAGTCCAAAGACAACACTGATGATTATCTGCTGTGGAAGCTGAACGAATATAAAGACTACCTGGCGGCTAATCAATGGCTGCATCCAATGAACGGCTCAACGTGGTTCAATGGTCGCTTTGATGATGACTATTCGACTGCTAACAGCCAAGGATATCAGCCACTGCAACAGCCACAAGGTGATGGCGGGTTTGCGCAGAAGCTGGTTGATGGTAAATGGACTCAAAATGAAATTAATGTAGCTGTTAAAGGGATTAAGAACCTTAGCCCGCAACAGAAGGCTTACTATGTTCAGCCTATCGATCAAGAAGGCAATACACGATATCGGCTTGATTATCTGGCAGGAAAGGCAATTCCAATTAGTGATGCACTTGATCAACTGTAGAAAGGAGCAGGAGCTATGGCAATGCATAGCGTAGCTGAAATGGCGGCGTCCATCTCAGCTAACCTAAAAAGAATCGCACAAGAAAAAGGCCAGCCGTTGCCGGTTGACCTTGATAATAAAGATGAAGTTAAGGCCTATATGAAGGCCAATAATGATAAGCACGTTGGCGAGTGGAATCAACGGCTTAAGCGTCAGAAATTCGACCATATTTATAAGCAAAGTCTTTGGTCAGGTCGAACTCCGATCGCCTTTAATTTTAGCAGTTGGGACTCGTCCAAGCAAATCAGCAAGCAGAATGCCGAGCAGCTAAAGCAAAAAGCTCAACAGCTGGCTCAGCAAATGCTGACGCCTGATGACAAGCCACTTAATGTCATGTTAGAAGGCTCGCCGGGAACGGGGAAAACGAGCTTAGCAATCGCCATGATTGACTATATTAGACATCAAGGCTATCGGTGGGGCTACATTAAGCACCCAGACGGTGCTGAAAAATATAAGCGTTATGTTGACGTGTTCTTCCTGGCGACTGATGAAATGCTCGAGCTTGTCTATCACTCAATGGATGGCGACACTCAAGCACGCAATCAGCTTCAACGGGTTGTCAAATTTGCCAAGTCAGCTGATGTGCTGGTTCTTGATGACTTTGGCACTGAGGGTGGTATGAAAGGCACGATTCGACCGGTGCACAAGACTATGCAGGAGCTGATGTATGACATCAATAATGCGCGGTTTGGTAAGAAATACACGATTATCACGACCAACAATACTGTTGAAGAATTGCGGGCAATGTACAACGTTAAGTTGATTAGCCGGCTGATTCCGACTAATGCGGAACATACCTTGAACTTCAATGGTTTGACAGACGTACGATCAAAGATGCTTTAGGAGGAAACGAAGTGCTGAAACTAACGAAAGACCAAATGCTGCTAGACACCGAGCAGAGTTGCGCTTGGTGTGATGGCACTGGATACCTGGACGCAATCGAGCGCAAGTGTCCGTTTTGTGGCGGTGATGGTATGTTGCGTATTGACCCGGCAATCGTACAAGTGATGAAAAGTTCCGGGCATTGGGACAGAAACAACGAAGTAGACGCAAGCCTAATGCACGACATGGGGTTGTAAAAAACAACGCAAAATTAGCCGCTTAGGAGCTCATAGAGCGACGTTAGAGTTAGGCATGGATAATTATGCCGAAACAACTTAAACGCGCTCAGAAGCTCATTATGGGCGAAATACAAGCGAGGTGGAAAATTGAGCGACATGAAGTTTAGGTTCGCAATTGAACCGGTAGCACAAGCAAGACCACGAGCAAGAAGGCTCGGCAAAGGCATTCGGCTGTATGACCCGCCTAAAACAGCAACATTCAAGAAACAGTTGCGAGCATTGGCAACAGAGATGTATCACGACGCACCAGTCGAGGGTGAAATCCGCCTCAAGGTAGCCTTTTATCGAAAGATTCAAAAGAGCATATCGAAAAAAGAACACGATAGACGGGCATCAGGAGCGCATAGACCAATCGTAAAAGCCGACTTGTCTAATTACCTTAAATCATTCGAAGATGCCTTAAACGGCGTTTTATGGAAAGATGACGCAATGATTGTTCACGAAGAAATCGACAAGTATTACTCGGACAAGCCAAGAATAGAGGTTGAAATTTATGCAAAGGAATTCTCAAGAAATCACGATTGAAGTTAGGAGTATGACAAATGTTGACTAAAGAAGAGTTAAGCAAAATCGCTGAGCAAGCAATCGGAACGATGTTTTATACCTATACCATTGCGAAGGCAAAATCACAAAACGGCTATGTAGTTCGGCTGTATGATTCTATCGATGAAGAACTTGTCGCGAGATTGTTCGTTGTTGAAGGTGATAAGCCTGGTTGCTTCACGGTTGATTTCGTGCCAGAGCGGAGCAACAAAACCGATCGTGAAGTGCTGCGTGATATTAACAGCCAACTGTTCGAGTATTTCGATGAGCGATTAGAACCGAGGTATTATATCAAGCTGCTAAACACTGATTATGGTTATCTGGCAAAGGTAGAAGGCACAGATACGTGGAGCGTAACATCGTTGAAAATTGCCAAGATGAGCAATCAAAAAGTAACGTTCACGGCTGGCGAAATCGATGAAATGGAAATCAGTGGATTATTTGCCAACTTGGATTTATGGCGTGCTGCGGAAGAAGTCGAGGAGGATTAAACATGGTATCAAGCTACAAAGGGGCTGAAAACAACGAACAGCCAAAGAGCCTGTTACTAACGGTCAACACGAATCAAGGGATTATGACCGTCAACATCAAGGGCGTGTTCCGGGCTGAAACCGCGCTGATTGACCAAGCGCTGCGCAAGGGCACGCTGTATCGAACGACTGGTGAACTGGGCGATATGATCGCTATCGCACCAAAGCAAATCGTTAGTATCGGGGAGCTGATGGAAGATGAAGATTAAGATTGACGACAATTTTTACATCACTAGCGACAGCTATAACCCCGCTATCCTAGTTAAGTTTGGCATTAACAAGGAAAACGGCAAAGTGGTTGAGCTGCGGCGTTGGTACTGTGGACGCAAACTAAGTGCTGCGTTTGACGAGTATATCAAACAGACGGCAAACAACGATGATGAAATCAAGACCATGCAAGGCTATGCTGCACTGGTTGATAGCGCTGAAAAGCGTATCGCAAAGTTGTTGAAGGAAGGGGCTATCTAGATGACAAAACGGGCACGGAAACATGCAGGGATTGTACTTGCGTTGAAAGCATACAAGCGTTGTTATCGCGCCAACGGGCCAGGCGTTTCTGGCCCACGTTGGCGGGCGTATCGAGCAGAGCGAGAAAAGGAAATGAGGCGTGAACTATGAGCTTATTTGAAAAAGAAATCAAACATTACTACAACGAAACTGGTCTTGAGCGATTTAACAAGCTTTACAGCATTGATTACGTCACGAATTTTGATGACAACGAGGGTGTGGCCATCACTTATTCGCAAGACGTCAATAGAGGCACCTACAGTGATAATGGCGATTGCATCTATCTATTGTCGCTTGAAACCGACAATTGGGTCCGAGTAGCTGAGTTTATCTGCAACCGCTATGGGTGTGAGCTGGACGTGGACAACGAAGAACTGGTAGCTAAAGAAGACTACGCCTTAGTCCAGACCATGCTAGCCATCTACGCTTGGATTGAGTTTAAGGAGTGTGGATTATGAAATTATAT
>ERZ1035048.737-NODE-737-length-9686-cov-4.309418_pt1 | contig 9686 bp, 6 predicted proteins | sample MGYA00520587_ERZ1035048 | MGnify/ENA primary metagenome ERZ1035048 (study PRJEB33766, sample SAMN09781693) | gut metagenome | biome: gut microbiome | host: Homo sapiens | place: Madagascar | study: EMG produced TPA metagenomics assembly of the PRJNA485056 data set... | reverse complement strand
ATATATAACTATACATGAATCTCATACTAACGTCAACAATTATACCAATAGAATATAATGAATGCTCTGTATGAGTTTAACGCCCTAAAACGGGAAGATATATGACAAAAACGGTTCGGGGTGGATTGGGTCCCGGACCGTTTTTGTCATATACATTTTATAGGATTGGTAATGGATTACGTTAGATGGTTTACAAATAAATATACTCACTGGTGACAGGCTGCAGGCCCATGCCCTTGATGTCGGAGTACATCTGGTCGAAGGACCGGCTGTCGGTGATTTCGAACTGTTCGTCACCCATTTCGGAGCCGTCATTTTCCAGATGGCCGCCGATGCCGACGCAGACGCTGGCCGATACTTTGGTAGCGGCGATTTTCATGATGGCGTTGCGGTAGCGGGCGCTTTCACGGCTCGATACGACGATGCAGGCGTAAGGCATGAACAGGCGATAGGCGCAGATGATCTGCGTCAGTTTCCGTTCGTCTACGTCCTTCGGGTTGATCTTATCGTTATTGATGATCGGGCACAGACGCGGACAGGACAGGGAAATTTCGGCATGCGGGTACTTGCGCTGCATGAGCCATGCGTGCATCCCCGTTGCCAGGGCATCTTTCTGGTAGTCGTCCAGGCCTAAGAGGGCTGCGAAGCCGACGCCGCGCATGCCGCCGAGGATGGCCCGTTCCTGGGAATAGAAGCGGTACGGGAAGATGCGCTTGTGGCCAGCCAGGTGAAGGGTAGCGTATTTGTCGGAATTGTACGTTTCCTGGAAGACCGTGACGTAGTCGGCGCCACATTCGTGGAGATATTTATAGTCTTCCGAATTGACCGGGTAGATTTCCATGTTGATGACCCGGAAATACTGGCGGGCGATCTTGACGGCGTTGCCGATGTATTTGATGTCGCTCATCTTCGGGCTTTCGCCGGTAAGCATGATGACTTCTTCGATGCCCGTATCGGCGATGTTCTTGCATTCGCGGTGGAGTTCTTCGTCCGTCAGGCGGGCGCGCTTGATCTTGTTGTGCGAGTTGAAGCCGCAGTAGATGCAGTAGTTATCGCAGTAGTTGGCGAAATAGATCGGCGTCAGGATGGTGATGTTGTTGCCGAAATGGCGCCGCGTGACCAGATGGGCTTTCTGGGCCATTTCTTCCAGGAACGGTGCAGCGGCCGTCGACAAGAGGGCCATGAAGTCCCTCGGGTCCAGATGTTCTTTCGACAGGGCCAGGCGGACGTCTTTATCGGTGAAGTCGTCATTGTTGAAGGAATTGCGGATGGCGACGACCTGGTCGAGCATATCCGAGTCGATGACTTCCATGCCCGGTAAATATTTCATGTGGTCGATGAGTTTGCTCTGATCGATAGTTTTAGTTTCTTCCGTCATGTTCGATTCCTCCTCAGTCCCCTAAGAATCCCGTCAGCGGATCCGAAGCCGAAGCCGTTTCGCGGACGCGGCCCAAGCCGGCGAGGTAAGCATTGCGGCCGGCACGGATGGCTTCACCGAAGGCTTTGGCCATGAGAGGCAGGTCGCCAGCCGTAGCGACGGCGGTGTTGGCCATGATAGCAGCGGCGCCCATTTCCATGGCTTCGCAGGCCTGGGACGGACGGCCGATACCGGCGTCGACAATGACCGGCAGGTCGACTTCGTCGATGAGGATCTGGATGAAATCTTTCGTCGACAAGCCTTTGTTGGTGCCGATAGGCGAAGCCAGAGGCATGATGGCAGCAGCGCCGGCGTCAGCCAAGGCACGGGCGGCGTAGAGGTCCGGATACATGTACGGCAGGACGACGAAGCCTTCTTTAGCCAGGATTTCCGTAGCTTTGATGGTTTCGTTGTTGTCCGGCAGGAGATATTTGGAGTCGCGCATGACTTCAATCTTGATGAAATCGCCGCAGCCGACTTCACGGGACAAGTGGGCGATGCGGACGGCTTCGTCGGCATTGCGGGCACTGGACGTATTGGGGAGCAGGGTGACATCTTTCGGGATATAGTCGAGGATATTGTCTTTCTGGCCGGCTTCGACGCGGCGCAGGGCCATGGTTACCATCTGGGCACCGCCTTGTTCGACAGCGGCCTTGATGAGGTCGACAGAGAATTTACCGGAACCTAAGATGAAACGCGATGTGAATTCGTGGCCGCCAAGGACCAGGGTATCTTTTTTTTCCATTGGGAAACACTCCTTTTATAATGATAGATGAGTTCATGACTGCTTTGCCGCAGGGAATCAGCCCCCGCCGACGAAGTGTACGATTTCCATGGAATCGCCGTCTTTCAAAGTCACTTTATCGTAATCCTTGCGCGATACGATAGCACCGTTCAGCTCGATGGCGATGCGGTCTGTACGATATTCCTGGTCGGTCAGGTAAGCGAGCAGGTTCTGGCCGGCCGCTTCGATGTCTTTGCCGTTGATCCGTACCATGGAGGTCCTCCTTTCTCTCAAATGAAAAAAGGGTCGCACGAAGAATTACACCCAAGGTGGTGTACCCCTTCGTGCGACCCTTGTGATTCGGTCTCACTCTGCCTATGATTATAGCCTATTGTCACAAAAAGTCAACTGTTGATAGGAACTGGCTTGAGAGAAATGACAAGGGAAGACGACAAAGGCCGAAAAACTATAGTATAATAAAGTTATGATTTTACGAGAGGTGTGATCACTGCCATGGAAGAACGGATGGACTGGATGAATATTGCCCGCTATTTTTATTTGACCGACGAGCGGCTGCAGCAGATTTCCCGCGATTTTGCCGCCGATATGGAACGGGCCCTGCGCGGCCAGCCCGGGGCGACCGTATCGGCCCTGAAATCGCATGTTTCCCTGCCTGGCGGTGATGAGCACGGCGTCTATCTGGCCCTGGATTTCGGCGGTACGAACGCAAGGGCTGCGCGGATCCGCCTGTTGGGCCGGCACTGTTACCTCATCGAAAAGAAGGTCTGCCAGCCGCTCCGGATGCCTGGCCAATACGACTATCTCTCTTCGGCGACGACGGCTGGGGAGCTTTTCGATTTCCTGGCCCGCCTCGTCGGTCAGGTTGCCCATGGGCAGCAGGCCTATACCCTGGGCCATACCTTTTCCTTTGCTATAGAGCGGCAGGACCTGCGCGATGGCCGGCTCCTGTCGTGGTCGAAAGAAATTGCCGTTCCCGGTGTGGAAGGCGAATGGGTCAACGCCATGCTCAAACAGGCCCTGGCCCGTCAGGGCTTTAGGGCTGTCGAACCGGTGGCCCTGGTCAATGACACGACGGCCCTGCTGTTGTCGGCAGCGTATACGCTGGAACGGGTCCGCCTGGGCCTCGTCTGCGGGACGGGCTTCAACGCCTGCTACTATGAGCCGGCCTGGGATATGATCGTCAATCTGGAAGCCGGCGACTATGGCGGCCTCATACGCAATCGCTGGGACAAGGCGGTCGACGCCCTGTCGGCCCAGCCCGGTCAGCATCGGATGGAAAAGATGACAGGCGGTGCCTATGCAGCGGAAATCTTCCGGCAGACCTTGCTGTCTTATTTCAAGACCCGCCAGCTCCCGGTGTTTTCCACAGCCGCTATGAATGACATCATCAGCTGCGACAATGATTTGCAGTGCCGGCTCAAGATGGGCCAGCTGTGGAAGCGCATCGTGCGGCCCGATGAGGTGCGGCCTGTCCGCAATATCGGCGCCGCCATTTTCGTCCGCGCTGCCCAGCTGGCCGGCGCCGTAAGCTGCGGCATCCTGCGCCATCTTTATGGCGGCGAAGCCGTTCCGGCCCAGTCCGTGGCCGTTGACGGCAGCCTCTTGGAACACGTCCGCGGCGCCTTGTTCATGATGGAAGATGCCATGCAGGCCTGCCAGAATGAAGGCGTGAGCCGGGACAAGCAGATCCCCGTCGACCCGGTACTCATCCAGGATGGCCCCTTAGTCGGCGCCGCCGTCGCAGCGGCCATGGCGCATTAGCCACGAGCCACGAACCACGAGCCACGAACCACTAGCCACGGCCACGTTTTTTCGGTACAATATAATATTGCAGAGATATTTCCACCATATCTGTAGTTCAGGGAAAGGAGACGGCGCCAGGTCACAATGCTGCAACTCGATAAATCTATCAGCAAACCCTATTACGTACAAATCTATGAATATTATCGCCGGGAAATCGAAGAGCACCGGATGATAGCCGGCATGCGTCTCGACTCGGTCCGTGAACTGGCCCAGGCTGCGGGCATCAGCAAGATGACTGTCGAAAAGGCCTACTACCAGCTGGCCAGTGAAGGCTACATCCTGCGCCGCCATAAGGCCCGCTATGAAGTGGCCTCCCTGGGGGGGCTGGAAGTGCGGACCGAAGAGGCTGCTGCGCCCATATTGCGTGAAGCCAGCCGTCGTCCCGTCTATGCCTATGACTTCGCCAGTGGCGACATGGCTTTGGAACGCTTTCCCCTTGACATCTGGCGGAAATATATGAATCGGATCTTATCGGAGCCAGACCGGCTGCTGGCGGCCAATGATGACCAGGGCGTCCCCGATTTGCGCCGGGCCCTGAGCCGTTACGTCTATGAGACGCGCGGCGTCCACGCAGAGCCGTCGCAGATTATCATCGGTGCCGGGACGATTTCCCTTCTCGGCGTCCTGACCAACCTGCTTCACGATAAATATACCTGTATCGGCGTCGAAGACCCTGGCTTCCGCCTGGGCCGGGAAATTTTCCGCAACAGTGGCTATTCCATCGTGCCCATTCCCATCAGCGGCGGCCTGCTCCACGTCGATGCCCTGGAAGCCAGCGGCGTCCGCCTGGTCTACGTCAGCCCGTCCCATCAGTTCCCGACAGGGACGGTCATGCCTGCCGGCATCCGCCATCGCCTGCTGCACTGGGCTGAAAAGACGGACGGACTGATCATCGAAGACGATTACGACAGCGAACTGCGCTATTATGGCCGCCCCGTCCCGGCTTTGCAGGGCCTGGACCGCCACGGCCGCGTCGTCTACATGGGGGCCCTGTCCAAGGTATTGCCCTTTTTCATCCGCCTCAGCTATATGGTACTGCCGCCTCAGCTCATGCCCCTTTACGAACAGCGGCGCAGCCTGTTCCGCCAGGGCGCTTCCGTTCCGGAGCAGTGTGTACTGGCGGAATATATCGAGAGCGGAGAACTGGCCCGCCAGGTACGGCGCCTGCGCAAGGAATACCAGGAAAAAGGGGAGCTCTTAGGCCGGCTCTTAGTCGAAGCCTTTGGTCAGGATATCGTCGTAGGGCGGCTGGTTTCCGGCGTATACTGCCATATCCGCCTGCACAGCCGCTTATCGGAAGAAGAACTGCGCCGCCGGGTGGAACGGCAGGGCTGCCGTGTCTTGTCCATGCAGTCTTTTTATGAAACACCGTCGCAGGAAACGGATAAAGAATTTCTCCTGTCATTTTCAAAAATTCCCACCTGCAGGCTCCGCGATGCCGTAGCGGCGTTGCATGGAGCGTGGTCAGAGAAAGAAGGATACTAATGGCGAAAAGTTTGCGTTTTATTCAATGCGGGGATCTCCACTTAGGGAGCCCTTTCCATAACCTCTCCGCTATTGATGAACGGTGGCAGCGCATCGTCGGGAAAGCGCCGGTCCGGGCGTTCCAGAAAATCGTCCAGATGGCCATTGATAAACGGGTCCACGCTGTCCTCATCACCGGCGATGTCTACACCAGTGCCGATCACAACTTGACGGCACAGCTCGATTACGTGCGCCTTTTACATAAATTAGCACAGAATAACATCCAGGTCTTTGCCGTCCTGGGCAATCACGATCCGCTCGAAGCGTGGAAGGCGAAGATTCCCTTTCCGCCGAATGTCCACGTGTTTCCGACCGATGCTGTCGAACGGGTCCCCCTGGTCGTAGATGGCGAAGAAGTAGCGGCCATTTACGGGCAGAGTTATGCCAAGAGCGAACAGCGGGACAATCTGGCCTGGAAATTCAACCGCGCTGCTGGCGACCGATTTTCCATCGGCATGCTCCATACCCAGGTGGGCAGCCGGGATTCGACATATGCGCCGTGCACCCTGGAAGATTTGAAAGAATGTGGCATGGATTACTGGGCCCTCGGGCATATCCACAAGCATGAGATACTCTGCGAAAAGCCCTATGTCGTCTATGCCGGCAACCCGCAGGGCCTCGATTGTACGGAAACGGGGCCGCGGGGCTGTTATTACGTCGAAGTCGGACCGTATGGGACGACGGACCTGGAATTCATCGACACGAGCATCGTCCGCTGGGAAAGCATCGACCTCGCCATCGACGGTATCGAATCGGTGTCGGAACTGCGCGAGTCCGTCCGCTTCGCCAAGGAAAAAGTGCGCCGTGATATCGGCAAGCCGACGTTCCTGACGGTCAATTTCACCGGTTCCGGCAGTATGTACCACGTCCTCAACAATCCGGAGGCGACGCAGTACTGGCTGGAAAGCTGGCGTGAAGAAGAACAGGGGAAATACGCCTTCGTCATGGTCGAACGCCTGCGTAACCTGGCCCGTCCCAAGATGAATATGGACGAACGAAGTAAACTGCCCGACTCCGTCGGCGACTACTTGAATGTCTTCGACAAGCTGGAAAAGCTGGCTCCTGAAGAAAGGGCCAAGGCGCTGCGGGATATTCTCATGAGCCGCCCGGAATTTGAACGCCTCGGGGCCTATGGAAGGGCCCTGACGGACCAGCGCCTGCTGGAAACGTTCGAGAAAGCCAAGTGGCTGGGCGTACAGAAATTGCTGGAACATAGAAGAGGTTAAGCAGTATGAAGATTACAGAGATGCATTTGGATGATTTCGGGATTTACCATAATGTGAGCTGGAATCCGCCGGAACACGGCCTGATCGTCATGCATGGCCGCAACGAAAGCGGCAAGACGACGCTCATGAAATATGTCCGCTCCATGTTCTTCGGCTATCTGCGCGGAGACTGGAAGGGCTATTTCGGCAGCATGGGCATCCGTCGGGAAGACGGAAAGGAATACCGCATCGTCCGCAATGAAAAAGAATATTTCCTGTCAGACGGCCAGGAAAAAGTACAGGAAGAGCCAGCGAATCTGTGGTGGCACGGCCTGGACCGTCAGACGTATGATACGATTTTTGCCATGGGCCTGGAAGACCTGCAAGGGTTCAAAATCCTGTCCAATGAAGCCGTGCGCAGCCATTTCTTCAGCATCGAAGGCGGCATCGGCATGGGCCTGGCCCGCAGCGAAGTGACCAAGCATATGGGTGACCTCCTGGTCGCTTCGCCGCAGGGCAAGAAACCCATCAATGCCCTGCTCAACGAGCAGAAGGACTTCGACCGCCGCATTACCGGCATGGCCTACGATGAAGATGAATTCGCCAGCCTGCAGGAAACGGAACAGACGACGCATGAAATCGAGAACCGCATCCGCCTGGATATCGAAGAATCGAAGCAGCAGATCGAACGGATTTCCATGCCCATCGCTGCCTGGGATGTCTATAAACGCGGCCAGGACGCCATGCAGCATATGCAGGCCCTGGCCGATGTATCCCAGTTCCCGGCTGACGGCGCGCAGAAATGGGCCGAGCTGGAACAGAACATCAAGGCCATTGACGAACAGGTCCGCAAGCTCAAGGCGACGAGCCGCAAAGGCCCGGCCTTCCAGGAATCGTGGAACCGCTGGCTGGCCTGCGGCCCCCAGCTCGACGCCATGGCTCACCATGTCGGTGAATGGAAGCAGGGGCTGGAAGAACTTTCGGACCATGAAGATAAGGAAATGGACTGGGAATTTGAAGGCACGAAACAAGCCGACCTGCTCAAGTCCTGGACCGATGGCAAGGATATTCCGGCAGCCGTCAACTGGACTCAGGGGATTTCGGCCGCCGCTGCCCTCGACCACAGCCGTCAGGATCTAGAGAAATGGCAGGCCGACAAGCCCAAGAATGTTTCCGGTGCCAGCGGCGAAGACGGGCCGGCTGAAAAGACCAAGGACGAATGGGATGTCATCGGGACGGCCGTAGCGACAATCCAGAACGTCGTCATGGAACGCCAGAAGATACAGGAACAGCTGGAATGGCTGAAGAACGAACCGGCTGGCTCGTCGAAGGCCTTTACCTTCGTCGGCATCGCCTTCCTGGTCCTGGCGGCCCTCTGCGTCGCCGCTGTCTATCTGGCTCACTTCGATTCGACCCTGGGCCTCGGCGGTGCCGCTGCCTGTGTCGTCATCGCCATCATTTCCCTGGTCCGCCAGAGTACCGGTGCCGACCGGGTTCCCCGGAAAATCGCAGAAATCGAAGGCCGGCTGGCAGGCGTCAACCGCAAGATCAGCGACTTAGCCAAAGAAGCGGAAATGACCCTCAGTACGGACGAATCGAATGAACGCTGGCTCCAGGAACTGGACGCCGTCCGCAAGCAGTATCTGGACTGGCAGACGCGGGAAACGAAGAATGCCTGGCAGAAAGAACAGAAAGTCATGTACGACGCCATCTATGAAAAATGGCAGTCCGATGGCAATACCTGCAAAAAACAGCTCCTGGCCTGTGAAACGGCCTGGGACGGCTGGCGAGATAAAAATAGTTTCAGCAAACTGGATACAGCCGATGTGGCCAAAGCCAAAGAAGCCTGGGATACGTGGCATGAAGTTACGACGGCCGCTGCTGATTGGAAGCGGCGCAAGCTGGAATTGAAAGGCGCCATTTCCCGCTGGAGCGATACGGCAGAACAGATTTTCCGGGAAGTCGGCGTCAAGAAGGCCATTTCCCCGGATACCGTCGAAGACGTCTATAAGCAGTGGCAGGACATCCGCGTCCAGGCTGAAGTGGCCAAAGAACAGGACCGTCAGCAGAAAGAACGGGAAAGTCAGATTGCCAGCCTGGGAGAAGAACGGCAGCAGCGCGTCCAAGAACAGCAGGAACTGCTCAAGGCGACAGGGGCCCAGACGGAAGGTGAATTCCGCAGCAAAGTCCTGCGCTTCCGCCAGTTCCACCAGTACAAAGAAGTCTATGACCAGACGGAAGCCCATATCCGCCTCATCGCCAAGACGCCGAAGAACCTGGCCGAACTGCGCCATGAATTGAAAATCCATACCTTGAAGACCTGGACAGATGAACGTGACTACTACCAGAAAAAAATCGCCGATGCCGAAAAGAAACTGGCTGAAGTCGCAGAAAAACGGGGCAGTATCATCGAACGCCTGAGCCAGATGGCCAAGAGCGACGAATACGGCAAGCTCCTGCAGGCCAAACAGAACCGCAAGGCCGAACTGGACCGCGACGTCGACGACTGGCTGACCAATATGTACACCCAGTACATGCTGGAACAGGCCCAAGAATACTACGAACGGGTCCGCCAGCCTATCGTCATCCGCCAGGCCGGCGAATACCTCAATCTCATGACCCAGGGCCGCTATACTCTTCAGGCCAGTTTTGATGGACGGCAGCTCTATGCCGTCGATGGGACGGGCCGGCGCATTCCCGAAAAGGAATGGAGCAGCGGCACCGGCGACCAGGTGTACCTGGCTATCCGCATGAGTCTGGCCATGGCCTTTTCCAAGCAGATCGAACCGATGCCGATCATCCTCGACGATATCCTCGTCCGGTTCGACGAACAACGGCAGAAAGAAGCCATCCGTTTCCTGGCCGATCTGGGCAGGAAGGAACAGATATTCCTCTTTACGTGTTCTATGGAAACGCGGAAGCTGGCAGAAGAAGTACAGAAACTGCTGGCAGGGGAAACCGATACGATTCATTTGTTCGAAATTGAACAAGG
>ERZ1035048.731-NODE-731-length-9735-cov-16.808471_pt1 | contig 9735 bp, 10 predicted proteins | sample MGYA00520587_ERZ1035048 | MGnify/ENA primary metagenome ERZ1035048 (study PRJEB33766, sample SAMN09781693) | gut metagenome | biome: gut microbiome | host: Homo sapiens | place: Madagascar | study: EMG produced TPA metagenomics assembly of the PRJNA485056 data set... | reverse complement strand
TTAATTCACTTAGAAGATTGTATAAATCAGATATACAAAGCTTAACTTGGTAGTCATCATTCAGATCGCATTTACAATGAGACACAATGAGGTTATAGATCTTCTCATTGTATTGTTGCAGACACAGAGCAGCAAACAAGAGTTTTGCTTTATCCTTGTTATTAAGATCGATCGAACCTTCACCTATGAAGGTAAGCAGTAAAAAGGCATTTAACAGTCTTTTTAAGGATCTTGGGTTAGAACCTATAGAGCTTGCACAGAGATCGATGTAATCTTGTAAATCGTTATCATCTATATTGAAGTTGATCTTGTTAAAACCATCCTTTAAGTAGTTCTTAATATCATAAATGGCTACAGGTACTTTAAATGGTACCTGGATGATCTTATCAAAGAAGGACTTTCCCTTTTCGTACTCTCTATTGCGTTCTTTTTCATCGATTTTTTCAGAGTTATATGAAGCAAAACCGTACTTTTCAATAGCACCTCTGATTACTACCTCATAGTCAATTGCCAGCACAAAGACACACTGCTTACAGTCTAAGAACAACTTTAATACTTCAAGTAACTCAACAGCTTTAGATGGTACTAATCTATCCAGATCATCAACAAAAATCACTACCCTATCTTTATGTTCTCTTTCACAAGCACGGTCTACTACCTCTTGAAAGTGTTGATGCAGAGTTTCAATCTGCTCTGCGTAGTTATCATCAGCAGTCTTTTCTGTACACTTTTTTAGATCTACATTGATGTTATAGATAGATACAGACTTTAAAGCAGTAGTTAAGGCATTACTGCATAATAAGGTAAAGCGCTTAATAAAATTCTCGTCATTATCGTGAAGCTTATTTAAAAGCACCTTAATCATTGAAAAGGCTAAAGAGTTACCTAGCTCAAACTGAGAGAACTGCCAGGTATTAAAGAACACTGGAATGACATCTTTTTCAATCTCATGCTCTACCATCTTCATGATAGAGGTTTTACCAGATCCCCATGAACCTTGAATGGAGATTGTCATTGGAGTGTTACAGGCTTTAATGAATCTTGATAAACCATCTAAATGTTTATTGATATTAAAGAGATCGACTGTAGCAGCCTCATCTGTAAGGCCCTGTTTCTTGTTATCTTCAGTACTCATTTAAGCCACGTAAAGAGTTATCTTTGTATGTTTGTTTGTAAGTTTGATTAAAAGCCCTAAATCAAGGTTTATCAACAGCTTTAAACCAATGTCATCACATCAGATGCCGACAGATAATGTTGGCTGTGACCTACTGGTTACAAGTATGAAGTTTAAAAGCAGCACCATCTTTTAATGATTGAAAAGAGGATTGCCCTACTTTTAAGATACCTTGTCTTGCATCTAAAGTTTAGAGTATATAGCTTATTGTACACTACAATAGCTTTCCTCACTAAAAATATACAGTTAAGATTCAGGCAACCTTGAAAAGCTAATTATCTTCCTTGTCTAAAAGCACATCAGAACAAAACTCGTCAGACTCAGTATTTTCATCATAGAATTTGCAAAAGACCATAGCTACGTATCCAAAGATATTAACTTTTCTTTTGGTTAAATCTAACTTTTGCTCATCATAATCTTTATTCCAAGATTTTAAGATGATATAAGGCTGTTCAATTGAAACTTCACGAATAATGGCACCTTCAGAGTCATCTGTAGCTAATAAGACGGGCTTATTTAGATATGTCTGCACATTAGGCTCATTAACGATAACAGCCTGCATGCCAGGATTTAAAGATCTGCCTGACAATCTAGCCATACTGTCATCGGCTACGTTAAAGAGAAAAATCTTCCCTGATGAATAATAAGATTGAAGACCTGATAAGAGATTAAAATTCTCTTTAGGAGCTTTTGCCAGTACAGAAGGAAGATCTGCTTCAAGATTAAGATCTTTTGGATTAACTAACGGCAGCAAGCACATAGAATTGTCTTTAGACAAGCACTGCTCAAGACTCACGCCATCTTTAGGTCCTTTGACCAGAAGCTCAACAGGTACATTTAAGAACTGAGCTAATCTTGAGAAATTGTACGAACGTGGAAGGTGACTGCCCTTTTCCCAAGATGAATAAAGAGCAGGCGTGATGTTTAATGCTCTAACAATATCGATCTGTTTGATATTCCTAAAACTTCTAATGTATTTTAATCTAGTAGCAAAGCTAGAATTTTTTAAATCATCAACATTATCCAATTCCATTAGATACATCCATAATCGATATAAAGACAGATCTTTTCATTAAACAACTAATATGTGAATCATCAAACAAACTTGATAATGTAGCAGACAGTTTAACTTTATAAAACCTTACCTGCTTCAGTAAAGATTAAACTCAAATGAATGAACTTGCAACTAAGACGGCCATGATATTGACTAGTGCTTAAGATTTTCAACTTAAAATACTGATAGTAACGAGCTTCATTGATACGCTTTCGATTTTGAACTTCCCATGATTTAGCAGTTGAATATTGATCATCATTAAGTAATACCTTACGAGTCTTGAATTGATGAGCTAAAGCGCAATCGGTTCTTTTGTACTCAAGATTAGGATCCAAAAGATCATTTACATCAACGTTAAGAACCTTTGCGATCATCTCTAATTTACTTAATGATAGGTCAGCTTTATTGTGGCGCAAGGCATAAATATAATGAGAACTTATCTTACCATTGCTCAGTCGAGTGAGCTGAGAATAACTAATACCCTGAGCATCCAAACACTTTCTTACGTTTGAACAGACTACTTCTTTTAGGTCCATAAAGCCTCCATTCATCTAATAAACATTATAATTATTATTTATCATTAATACGACTTTTTCTCCAGTATGTAAAGTGCGTAAAAAATTTTAGCCATGGCTATGGTAGGTCAAAATTCATTCTTGACTGTTTGAATAAAAAAAACTATTATTAGTTATAAGATATAATACAAGGTAATTAGAGATTCTTTATGAATATTACTAATACATCGCAAAAAGCTATACAAGCAATTCCTTTGGACAAAATAATGAAAAGACCACAGGTTCGCTCTTTACAGAACAAAGGTTTTGATGCACACAGTAGCTCTGAGGCATATACTTATAATGCAGTCCAATCAGATGATTCAATTGAAGCTCTAGCAACTTCTATTCGTTCTCAAGGTTTACAGAATCCAATCATCGTAAGACCAGCTCATGTTGATGAAGATTATTCAAAACCAGTAATCGAAGACTGTTACATCATCGTCTCTGGTGAAAGAAGATACAGAGCTACACTGCTTATTCAAAAACAGCAACAATCTGAGATTGCAAATGGTACTTTTAATTCTCAAGAAAAACTTGTTAATACTATTGATGCTATCGTCAAAGACTATTCTCATGACTCTGATATTTATGCAGATCAATTAACTGAAAATATCCAGCGAGTAGATTTAACTGGATTTGAAATATCTGATGCGATTATGAAATACAAGAGTAGCTATGAGAAAGAGCACCCTGATCTTCCTGAATTAAAACGAGAAGGTCTTGCCAAAACATTCGGCAAGAGTCTTTACTGGGTGTCTCAGATGACATCATTTGCTGAGCTCGACGCTTCCGACGATAAGGAACTAATCTCTCTATTTAAAGAAAATGTAATTAGCCGTTCTCCACGTGCTGGCTATGAGTTAATTAAACTATACCGTAAAGATAAACAGGTTACCTTAGAAGTGATCCGTAAATTCAAGGCTGAAGGAAAGGTTTTTGATCGTGGCGCAATTCCTGGCTTAAGAGCTCTTATTGAAAAAAAGAAAAATGAGACAAAACAGAATGAATCATCTAGCTTATTAAAAGAGCTTCCAGGACTATCACTATCATCTACTGAAAAATCAAATGATAAACCTCATTCTCAATCTACAGCTCCTAATCTGGCATCTAACGCAGAAAAGACTCAGAAGCAGATTGATAAATCCAATGATGAGCGTTTAAAGAAAGACGCTGAAGCTAACATCATGGCAATTAAGCTTACGCTGATGAATAGCAAAGGTGAAGAACACTGCTGTGAACTTTCTGATGCAAGCGATGAAATCAAAGATTCTATTCTAGATTTAATAGTTAAACTGCGAAAACAAAATGACGTTCAGATAAAGTTTGTACAAGGATTTGAAGTAAAGGTTACTCCAAATCTAATTAAAGGTATCCACATCGAATTAAAGTAATGTGATTTTTAAAGACCAGGAGAAAATATGTCCATAGAAGAAATTAAAAGAGCAATTTCAAGAGCACAAGAGCTGAAATATCATACCGTAAATAAAGCTTTAGACATTATGCATGAAGAATTTCCAAACTTAGCAGCATTAGGTCTATTAAATGATGTTAATTCAATTGATGAGCTTATTGCCAGACTAAAATTCAAGCTAAATGAATTAGAAAAAAAAGCATCAATGGAAAACAGTCAAAAGAAATCAGCCTGTAGAAGACACAGATAAGTCTCTGATTATTTGTGGTATGAGAAAGTATCTTTAATTATCTCATCTATATTAGAAAAAGAGCATGCTGAATATGAATCGTTTATTTTTAACATGAGGATAATAATATGAAAAATAAGAATGAAATTGAAATTTTAATTGGTATCGTAGAGCAATATCGAGGGAAAAATTTTTATGACAAAATACACACGATAGTAGCAGAACATCCTATATTATCTAGATTCGAATCCTACACTTCTTTTGATGAAGTACTTGCCAATCTTTACTATGAACTATACAAAACCGAGCAAGATGAAGAAAAGGAAAAAATACAAATGGCAATTGGTGCTGTAAAAACAATCTACGATCAATATGTGGATGAGCTCGAATCTGCAATTTCAACGAATAAGATGGATGCAAGAATATCAGATAAATTTAATGACAACAGAGATCCTACTGTATTTTATCGCTTTTTAAGTGAAGAACTTGAATGCTTAAAAAAATCTAAAACTCCCGAAACACGACCTACTTTAAACAAGGAACGTCCAACCTCACTGCATCGCTAGGTAAATTAAAGACTCAAGCTTTGCATAGCAATCATCTTCAAGGAGAGCTACAATCTCAAGCTCTCTTTACAATTTAAAAACTGTGGCTTTTAACACTGCTAAGCTAAGACAGAGCATAATTTTCCACAACAAATGAAATTTTAAAAACAAATCTAACTTAACTTTCTAACTTAACTTTGGCAAAGCCATAGTCGATTTCATTTTATTTCAAAACAGATTTGCAAGCTTCAGCAACAGCCTTCGCTACAGGAGTAGCTATTTCTACAACAGATTTATTGTTATCATTCTTAGCAAGATTTCTATCAGTAGGATGTCTATATGTAGCCCTCAATAAGGTTAAAGCAAGAGTTAGACCTATACTCAAAAACAGTGTGCAAATAACTACTGGATAGATTATAAAGTCAGTGCTATTCATTGTTGAATAGCTTTGAGTTGAGCTATTATTCAAAAACTCAGACAATTTAGAAATAATCTCGATTCCTTCAGTTAATCCATAGTAAAAGAAGACGGTTGATCCTGACATGAAAAAGACAAACAGAGCATATCTTCCAAGTCTTCTTTCCCAAAGATCACATTTATAACGCTCTAGATATGCTGAACTATCATCATTCTGTTTAATTACTTTTTCTTTTGGGCTATCAGCAAGCCACTCTTTTGGTTTTACTCGATTGCTATCTTCCATTATCAATAATTCCTAAGTTGACAAGTTTCCAGTGAACCGCATCAATGGAAACATTAAACAAAACTGCAAGATCATATTCTGTTTTAAAACCTTTAGAGCCTGCTAATCTTAATACAGCTCTAGAAGGCATTAAGATTTCAGCCGCAAACGAGTTGGCAGCAACTTCTTCAGGATGATAAATACCATCTTTAAAATTGTCTCTAAACATATCTCCATACATGGTATGTCCAAGCACATGATGTCCTAACTCATGAGCTATAGTAAATCGCTGTCTGTTTGCAGATTCATTTGGATTATAATAAATAACTTTATCACCTGAATCTTTATCTATAGAAGCCATGCCACTGAAATTTTGGCATAAAGATTCTTCCAAAGGACGAATGCAAATTCCACATCTATTAGCTATATCATCTACTTTCACTGGAAGAAGCAGATCCCAATATCTATCTAAAATTTCTTTTGCTTCATTAGACATTGTCAGATCTCCTCAGATAAAAAGATGGTTATAAAAACCAGCAACTGTAAACAGCACTTAGATGATATCTCTAAAAAACGACTTACATCTCAAAATTGGAAAGCAGTAAACAGGTGCACTGTATACCTACTACTCAAAGCTTAAGCTAATATTAGCATAATCTCAACCAATTTTATGCTGAGCATAATTTTTGTGAGTTCATACGAAACAGCACCAGAATCATGTTAATCAAGGATTGTCTACCGCCAGTTAGGCGGACACTCTTTGTCAATTAAAAATGAGTACATGCGACAGCTACACGGACACTATTTTTTATTTGTTGCAGCTTACCTGAATTTTTTCTTTCTAAATTCATCATTACTCCCAAAATGAAAGACATAACCTCAAAGCGCAGTAATTTCGCTGTAAACTTATTTTATCTTCACAGCTTTCTCTTGTTAACTGGCTTCAACACATGGGAGGCTCTAAAGAAGCTGCTGATGCTGTAATTGACAGAATTATCCATAACTACCAGCTGATACAGTTAGAAGGTCAATCTCAACGCTCTGAAAAACCTAAGTTGAAAAATGAGGAGGAGCAATAATGTCCTCTCATAAAATAACAGAAAGTGTAATGGGTGTAATGAAAAATCCTCAAAATAAGGCTAAAAACGGGTGTAATGATTACATTACACCTATTACACCTGGTAATTCAGCTCCTCTCAATAAGGATGAAGTTAAAGAGCTTTACCTAAAATTAAGAGCCTCAGGAGTTGATCCTACAGCTAATATTCTCCACCGCTCTATAGGTCATGGTTCTCTTTCAACCTTGCAACGCTTTGTAAATGAATTCAATGAGGCTTATGTAAAAATTTAGCTAAGTGAAATTGATAAGAAACGTGTCACAATGAGACTATTGAGCAGATCGTTCACGATCTTACAGATGTCTGCATCAAGGTAAAGCTAAAAGAAGATGATTCTAAGATTGATACTTTGAATTCTATGCTTTTAAAAGGCTATCAAGAACGCAAAAGTTCTGAGGAGGAACTAACTGCAACTATTGATAAAGCAAATAGTGAGATATCTACTCTTACATCTAAAGTATCTGAGCTTGAAATCGACAACAGCAGACTACTCTCTGAAAATAACGCACTAAGAGATCAGGTCAATGTTTTGAGTAGAGAAAGAGCTGATGATCGTGAAAAGTATCAGTATCTAGAAGGAATGTCGAACTTGCTCAAGAGAGCTAGCTTAGATCCTGAAGGTATAAGCAAACTTTTAGAGGAATTAAAGAAGAAAAATAACGGCGAAGAGGAAAATAAGTAGCCTATTTTTGGGGTAATAGGTGTAATGAAGTTGGCAGAAAGAGCTTTTTTAGGTGTCCGAGTAACTGCCAACTTCAACTTGGTCACTTGTGTCCGCGTTCGTGGCGCAGGGTGGCCAAGTAACTGGCGGTAAACATCAAGGATATTAGCTAAACCTTGCTAATACCTCTTTTATACCTTAATACGCCATTTTTTTTAAATCTTCAAAACTGTCATTGAAAATTTCCTCTAACACCTGCCTGCAAGCAACCTTCTTTACTCTAAGAACATCAGATGACTCTTGCACCTTAAATGTCTCTTGATGATGTTCAAAACACAGCATAAGATAAGAATTGATGTAAGGCTCTGCCTCTTCAAGAGTCCACGACAGTTCTTTTTTAAGTCTTAAAAAAGCTGATAAGACACTAACGCACTTTACATTACTAAAACTTATTGCTCCATTTCAAGCTGCTTTATCGTCAGAGCAGAAAACATAAATTTCATCGCCTTTAAGTAAGGCTAGAAATGCAACAGTACATATGATTTAATCTATCCTAGACTGTTGTGTTTTCCCTCCTTAAAGTCATCATAGAACTTGTCTTTAAATACAGTATGTTCTAAAACAAAGTGACCTAATTCATGTGCTTTAGTAAAACGTTGCCTATTAAAAGACTCACTTTGATTATAGTAGATGTGCTTAAGTCCTGTTGTGCTATCGACAAAAGCTACTCCACAGTAATCTTTACAAAGATCTTCATCTAGTGGTCTTATGCTCTCCCCTAATCTTGAGGCAATATCGTCAACCTTAACAGGTTAAAGATAGTCCCAGTATCTTTCTAAAATCTCTTCTGTAATAGGTGGCAATCTCAATCCTGAGAACAAATCTCTGAACTATCATGTTAACTATCCTGTCGACTTTCCTGTATTCTCCAAGATCTTGTTAAGTGATTCAATGCTGTCTTTTACAGCTCTTTTAAAAGAATCCTCCGCCTTACTAAGTTCCACTGCTACATTTTTACAAGTATTTTCTTTGCCATTTGTGTTTTTACTACTCAGACAATTTAAATTCAAAGAGATGAGATGGAATAATCTTTGATTGTCATTGCTGCTATTATCGTTAGACTCAATAGACCAACGAGCAACGTTAGCTTTAGTTTTACTGCCTTCTGCGTTCTCTTGTGGCTTAATACCTTTTTCTGTATCTAGAGAATTTTCTTCAGCATTATCTCCTTCTGATATTGAAGGATAAAAGATCATGCCTAACTTTGCCTGATACCTTAACATGTACATGACTGTTTTATAATAAACACTGTTTCTCTGTTCATCCTTAAGATCTCGTTTTCCATAAAGGTTCATGTATTTAGCATCTGCAATTACAGGCAGATAGTTCTTTCCTACATAGTCTGGAATAATTCTTTGAAATGGTTTGCCCATTTCATCTGCAAAAAGGCAATCCTTTTCTTTAGACGACATAGTTTTATGGATAAAGTAATCTTTTAGCAAGGTTGCCACATACTCTTCCCAAAGCCAGGCACAATCTATTAAGACACCATACTTACCGTCTTCAGTACCAAAACTGTCTAAAGTCATTTTCTTGTGTTTTAAAACATCAAGGCAGAACTTTTGAAGATCTCTGTGACATTTAAACAAAGGTGATGTTATAGGCTTGTTCTCATTTTTGTGAATAATTTGCCTTTTATCATAAGACCAGTAGTCTTGAGATTTAAACAGCAGATCATCAATTTCCTTTCCTTTTGGCTTTTTGCCTTTTTCAAAAAGCATCTCGTAGCAAAGTCTTACAAGATAGATATAGCTGTTCTTTGAGGTGTACTCGTTATAGGAATAAGCTACTTTGTAGTTCTCAGGACACATGTTTAACTTGATGTGTCTTGCTATATCGATAGTGCCTCTAGGGGAAGTATCATTCTTATGAACCTTTTCATAGGATTTATACTCTCCTTCACGATAGGCATTTTTAAGTTTTGATAAGAAGCTTAGTTTTAATAAAAGATCGAGGTTTAGGTCTGTCTTGTTATTACCACCTTGGGTTAATAACCAATCATTAAGATCATAGATCTTATTGAGCATGTGGTTTATAAATGCAAACTTATGCTTGACATCTTCAAACCTTGAGTAAATCTCAATACAGCTATCATTGCCTAAAGATAAGACACCAACAAAGTTTCCTGTAAACCATTGAGAGCCTAACTTTCTGAATAAAACGATGTCTTTATCTTTTACAAAGACAGATCCATTAGTGGCATCAGACAGTTCTTTTTGAACCAAACCTTCTGATGACCAGATA
>ERZ1035048.730-NODE-730-length-9740-cov-3.352917_pt1 | contig 9740 bp, 7 predicted proteins | sample MGYA00520587_ERZ1035048 | MGnify/ENA primary metagenome ERZ1035048 (study PRJEB33766, sample SAMN09781693) | gut metagenome | biome: gut microbiome | host: Homo sapiens | place: Madagascar | study: EMG produced TPA metagenomics assembly of the PRJNA485056 data set... | reverse complement strand
CATCCGCTGTTGGCGACCTGTGTCAGTGAAATCGGTGAGCTACAAAATTGGGAAGAATGCTTGCTGGCTTCACAAGCGGTCAGCCGGGGAGATGAACCCACGCCGATGATCCTCTGTGGCGATCGTCTTTATTTGAATCGCATGTGGTGTAACGAGCGGACGGTAGCGCGCTTCTTCAATGAGGTGAATCATGCCATCGAGGTTGATGAAGCTCTACTGGCGCAAACCCTGGACAAACTTTTTCCAGTAAGCGATGAAATTAACTGGCAAAAAGTTGCGGCGGCAGTGGCGCTGACGCGGCGGATCTCGGTGATTTCCGGCGGCCCAGGCACCGGTAAAACGACCACCGTGGCGAAGTTGCTGGCAGCGTTAATTCAAATGGCCGACGGCGAACGCTGCCGTATCCGTCTGGCTGCACCAACGGGTAAAGCTGCCGCGCGCTTAACCGAATCTCTCGGCAAGGCTTTGCGACAGTTACCGCTGAGCGATGAACAAAAGAAACGCATTCCGGAAGATGCCAGCACTTTGCACCGATTGCTGGGTGCGCAGCCGGGTAGCCAGCGTTTACGTCATCATGCCGGTAACCCGCTGCATCTTGATGTGCTGGTGGTAGATGAAGCGTCAATGATCGATCTGCCTATGATGTCGAGACTGATCGACGCCTTGCCAGATCATGCGCGAGTGATCTTTCTCGGCGATCGTGATCAACTGGCCTCGGTTGAGGCTGGGGCTGTGCTGGGCGATATCTGCGCTTATGCCAACGCGGGCTTTACCGCCGAGCGTGCCAGGCAGCTAAGCCGCCTGACGGGGACTCACGTTCCGGCAGGAACCGGCACAGAAGCGGCATCTTTGCGCGACAGTCTCTGCCTGCTGCAAAAAAGCTATCGTTTCGGCAGCGATTCTGGCATTGGTCAGTTAGCTGCGGCGATCAACCGTGGTGATAAAACGGCAGTGAAAACCGTTTTTCAGCAGGATTTTACTGATATCGAAAAACGACTTTTACAGAGCGGCGAAGATTATATTGCGATGCTTGAGGAAGCTCTTGCGGGTTACGGACGTTATCTGGATCTGCTGCAAGCGCGTGCCGAGCCGGATTTAATCATTCAGGCGTTCAATGAGTACCAGCTTTTGTGCGCCCTGCGGGAAGCGCCGTTTGGCGTGGCTGGACTGAATGAGCGAATTGAGCAGTTTATGCAACAGAAGCGCAAAATTCATCGTCATCCGCACTCTCGTTGGTACGAAGGCCGACCGGTGATGATTGCCCGTAATGACAGCGCGCTTGGGTTGTTTAATGGCGATATCGGTATTGCGCTGGATCGCGGGCAGGGGACGCGCGTCTGGTTTGCGATGCCGGACGGCAATATTAAGTCTGTGCAACCGAGTCGCTTGCCAGAGCACGAAACTACGTGGGCGATGACGGTACATAAATCGCAGGGATCGGAGTTCGACCATGCGGCGTTGATTTTACCGAGCCAACGCACGCCGGTAGTAACGCGAGAGCTGGTATACACCGCGGTGACCCGCGCGCGTCGCCGTCTGTCGCTGTATGCCGATGAGCGTATATTAAGTGCGGCAATCGCCACTCGTACTGAGCGGCGCAGTGGTCTGGCGGCGTTGTTTAGTTCGCGGGAATAAACGTAATTGCCGGATGCGACGCACGAGTGTTACGCATGTCGCATCCGGCGATTTTCGTCGCTTACCCTAAATCCGCCATCAACACTTTGGATTTACGCTGGTAGTTGTACAACTGCTTTTTGCTCTCGGGCAGTAAATCAATATCCACCGGGGTAAATCCACGTTCCTGGAACCAGTGAATACTGCGCGTGGTCAGCACAAACAATTTGCTTAAGCCGCTCTGCTTCGCCTGAGCGGCAATGCGTTCAAGCAGAACCTCGCCCCGTGATGAACTGCGGTAATCCGGGTGAACTGCCACACAGGCCATTTCCCCAATCTTCTCTTCCGGGAACGGATAGAGCGCGGCGCAGGCAATAGTCGTGTTATCGCGCTGAATAATGGTGAATTTGTCGATTTCCATCTCCAGCTGCTCGCGAGAACGGCGTACCAGAATACCTTGCTGCTCCAGTGGGCGAATCAACTCCAGAATACCGCCAATATCGTTGATTGTTGCGCGACGAATCTGCTCGGCGCTTTCCATCACAATCTGCGTACCGATACCGTCGCGTGAGAACAACTCTTGCAACAGCGCGCCATCTTCCTGATAACTGATTAAATGACAGCGACGCACGCCGCTGCGGCAGGCTTTCACTGCGCCACGCAAAAAGCGCACCGTACCGGAGTTGTAATCGCCTTTCTCTTCCTGGGCTTCTACCCGCGCTTGCGCTTCGTTAGGGAAAAGTTCTGAGACAATATCACCGTCGTCATTAGTGACGCCCTGGGAAGAGCAAAAACCAATCATCTTCTCAGCTTTCAGTTTGATGGCCAGTTGAGTGGCAATCTCTTCCGAGGTCAGGTTAAAGCTCTCGCCAGTGACTGAAACAGCGACCGGCCCCATTAGCACTATTGCACCGCTGTCCAGTTGACGATGGATCGCGTCTTCATCAATCCGCCGGATACGCCCGCTATGGCAGTAATCCACGCCGTCATCGACGCCCAGCGGCTGGGCAATAATAAAATTGCCACTAACGACGTTGATATGCGCGCCCTGCAGCGGCGTGTTATTGAGACTCATCGACAGGCGAGCAGTAATATCCAGTTGCAATGTTCCTGCAGCCTGCTTCACCAGTTCCAGTGTTTTGGCGTCGGTCACACGTATGTTCTTGTGATATAGCGGTTCGTGGTGATGCGCAGCCAGATTTGCGTCGATCTGCGGACGTGCGCCATAGACTACCACCAGACGGATGCCGAGGCTGTGCAACAACCCGATATCATTAACGATACTGGAGAAATTCTCATGCTCAATGGCTTCACCGCCGAGCATGATGACAAACGTTTTTCCCCGGTGGGTATTGATATAGGGAACCGAATGGCGGAATCCCTCGACCAACTCGGTTTTACGTTCCTTTACCACGGCACACCTCTTTGCATGATTATTCGAAATTAGTGTATTTTTATTCTGTTTTTTCGCAGGGTGCAAGTGTAAATTTTATGCGAGAGCGACTTTTTTATCAGTAATGCCGTGAATATAAAAAGAATGTTTACCGTTTATTAGATGACAGATTATGCGTCTTTCGCTAAAGTTTCCGGTCAAATTAGTCGTTTACTTGTTACACAGCTTAGATTTCTTTTGCTCGGGAGAGGCATGTCAGGATCCAACACTGCAATCAGCCGTCGTCGTTTACTGCAAGGCGCGGGCGCCATGTGGCTATTGAGCGTAAGTCAGGTCAGCCTGGCTGCGGTTAGCCAGGTCGTGGCGGTGCGCGTCTGGCCTGCGTCCAGCTACACCCGTGTGACGGTAGAATCAAATCGTCAGCTGAAATATAAGCAGTTCGCGTTGAGTAACCCGGAACGCGTGGTGGTGGATATCGAAGATGTAAACCTGAACTCGGTACTCAAGGGGATGGCGGCACAAATTCGTGCAGACGACCCGTTCATCAAGTCGGCGCGCGTCGGGCAATTTGACCCGCAAACCGTACGCATGGTTTTTGAATTAAAGCAAAACGTAAAACCGCAGCTGTTTGCCCTTGCGCCGGTCGCCGGGTTTAAAGAGCGTCTGGTGATGGACCTCTATCCGGCCAATGCACAGGATATGCAGGACCCGCTGCTGGAGGATTACAACAAAGGCGACCTCGAAAAGCAGGTGCCGCCAGCGCAAAGTGGTCCACAACCGGGTAAAGCAGGGCGCGATCGTCCGATTGTCATTATGCTTGACCCTGGCCACGGTGGCGAAGACTCCGGTGCGGTGGGGAAATACAAAACGCGCGAAAAAGACGTGGTATTGCAAATAGCTCGCCGTTTGCGCTCTCTGATCGAGAAAGAGGGCAATATGAAGGTGTACATGACGCGCAATGAAGACATCTTCATTCCGTTGCAAGTGCGCGTAGCAAAAGCCCAGAAACAGCGTGCTGACCTGTTTGTCTCTATCCATGCCGACGCCTTTACCAGTCGCCAGCCGAGCGGTTCCTCGGTGTTTGCGCTCTCAACCAAAGGCGCAACCAGTACTGCGGCAAAATATCTGGCACAAACCCAGAACGCCTCGGACTTGATTGGTGGCGTGAGCAAAAGCGGCGACCGCTATGTCGACCACACCATGTTCGATATGGTGCAGTCGTTGACCATTGCCGACAGCCTGAAGTTTGGTAAGGCCGTGCTAAATAAGCTGGGGAAAATCAACAAACTGCATAAGAATCAGGTTGAGCAGGCCGGGTTTGCTGTGCTGAAAGCGCCCGATATTCCCTCCATTCTGGTCGAAACGGCGTTTATCAGTAACGTTGAGGAAGAGCGCAAATTGAAAACGGCGACTTTCCAGCAGGAAGTTGCGGAGTCTATTCTTGCGGGGATTAAAGCGTATTTTGCCGATGGGGCGACGCTGGCGAGAAGGGGATGATAAAAAGGCGCTGAATGGCGCTTTTTTATGGGAGACCAGAAACAAAAAAACACCCGTTAGGGTGTTCAATAATTGGTTGCGGGGGCCGGATTTGAACCGACGACCTTCGGGTTATGAGCCCGACGAGCTACCAGGCTGCTCCACCCCGCGTCCGTGGATGCGCACTATACTCCGCTCGCGTTTTCATGCAACCTTTTTTTTACCCCGATCACGGATCTGGCATGACTTTGAACAAAAATAAATCACTAAAGCCTATTTTTTGTGCAAAATTTGCGTCAGGGAGAGGCTGCTCATTTCATTAAACGCGGCGGTTTGTTATCTTCGTTGCGCCTTATTTTTTAACCTGAAGAAGAGAACAATGAAAGGACGTTGGGTAAAGTACCTTCTTATGGGCACGGTTGTGGCAATGCTTGCCGCCTGCTCTTCCAAACCAACCGATCGCGGACAGCAATATAAAGACGGGAAATTTACCCAGCCTTTCTCTCTGGTGAACCAGCCAGATGCCGTTGGCGCGCCGATTAACGCCGGTGATTTTGCCGAGCAAATTAACCATATCCGTAATTCGTCACCGCGTCTGTATGGCAACCAGAGTAATGTTTATAACGCGGTGCAAGAGTGGCTGCGCGCAGGCGGTGATACCCGCAATATGCGCCAGTTCGGCATTGATGCCTGGCAGATGGAAGGTGCCGACAACTATGGTAACGTGCAGTTTACCGGTTATTACACGCCGGTAATTCAGGCGCGCCATACCCGCCAGGGCGAGTTCCAGTATCCTATTTACCGTATGCCGCCAAAACGTGGTCGTCTGCCGTCTCGTGCGGAGATCTACGCGGGGGCATTGAGTGATAAATATATTCTCGCTTACAGTAACTCCCTGATGGATAACTTCATTATGGATGTGCAGGGTAGTGGGTATATCGACTTTGGTGATGGCAGTCCGCTTAACTTTTTCAGCTATGCAGGGAAAAACGGTCATGCCTATCGCAGCATTGGTAAGGTGCTGATCGACCGTGGCGAAGTGAAAAAAGAAGATATGTCGATGCAGGCGATTCGTCACTGGGGCGAAACACACAGTGAAGCCGAGGTTCGCGAGCTGCTGGAACAGAACCCGTCTTTCGTCTTCTTTAAACCGCAATCTTTTGCTCCGGTGAAAGGGGCAAGTGCGGTGCCGCTGGTTGGCCGTGCTTCTGTTGCCTCCGATCGTTCAATTATTCCGCCAGGTACTACCTTGCTGGCAGAAGTGCCGCTGCTGGATAATAACGGCAAATTTAACGGTCAGTACGAATTGCGTCTGATGGTGGCGCTGGATGTCGGTGGCGCAATCAAAGGCCAACACTTCGATATCTATCAAGGGATCGGGCCGGAAGCCGGACACCGCGCAGGTTGGTACAACCACTATGGACGTGTCTGGGTGCTGAAAACCGCCCCGGGCGCAGGTAACGTCTTTAGCGGCTGATGTGATATTCTGTATGCCGTTTTTACGGATATGACAGGGTGAGGGGTAACCTCACATCCTGATTATTGACTAAGTGCGCGTTGTTCATGCCGGATGCGGCGTGAACGCCTTATCCGGCCTACAAATCATGCAAATCCAAAATATTGCAGGAGTTATGTAGGCCTGATAAGCGTAGCGCATCAGGCATTTATGCGTTTAGGGTGAGGGATAACCTCGCCCTTTTTAATTCTGAGGTGCTATGTCTGTGGTAATTAGTGATGCATGGCGTCAGCGTTTTGGTGGCACAGCGCGTCTGTATGGTGAAAAAGCGTTGCAACTGTTTGCTGACGCGCATATTTGTGTGGTCGGTATTGGCGGTGTCGGTTCCTGGGCGGCGGAAGCGCTGGCGCGCACGGGGATTGGCGCAATCACGCTTATCGATATGGATGATGTGTGCGTCACCAATACCAATCGGCAAATTCATGCCCTGCGCGATAACGTTGGGCTGGCAAAAGCGGAAGTCATGGCGGAACGTATTCGCCAGATTAACCCGGAGTGCCGTGTAACGGTGGTGGATGATTTCGTGACGCCGGATAACGTAGCGCAGTATATGAGCGTGGGTTATTCGTACGTGATTGATGCCATTGATAGTGTACGGCCCAAAGCGGCGCTGATTGCTTATTGTCGGCGCAATAAAATCCCGCTGGTCACGACCGGTGGCGCGGGTGGGCAGATTGACCCGACCCAGATTCAGGTTACCGATCTGGCGAAAACGATTCAGGATCCGCTGGCGGCGAAGTTGCGCGAGCGCCTGAAAAGCGATTTTGGCGTAGTGAAAAACAGTAAAGGTAAGCTCGGCGTGGATTGCGTGTTTTCTACTGAAGCGCTGGTGTACCCGCAGTCAGACGGTACGGTGTGTGCGATGAAAGCCACGGCAGAAGGGCCAAAGCGGATGGATTGTGCATCTGGATTTGGCGCGGCAACGATGGTGACCGCCACCTTTGGGTTTGTTGCGGTTTCTCATGCGCTGAAGAAGATGATGGCGAAAGCGGCGCGTCAGGGTTAAACAATCAGGTCGGATGAGACGCGAACCTCTTATCCGACCCGGTTCTGTGCTTAAACCTGCTTCGTCGCAGCGATAATCGCCTCGCTTAACGCATTTAACCCCTGGCTACGTGAGGCGCTAAGCTGCGCACGCAATCCCAGCTCATCAAACAATGCCAGCGGCGACTGTGCCTGCAATTCGGCGGCGGTTTTCCCCTCAACGGCAGTCAACAGCACCGCCAGCAGGCCGCGCACTATACGTCCTTCGCTGTCGCCAAAGAAGTGCATTTTACCGTTTTCAGCCACGGTATATCCCAGCCAGACGCGGTTTTCGCATCCGGCAATCTCTTTAGCCTGCGCTTTTAACTCGTCTGGCAAAGCCGGAAGCTGTTTCCCCAGCATGATCAACTGGCGATATTTATCTTCCCATTGCGTCAACGGTGCGAAGGTATTGCGTAACGTTTCTGCGGTTACGGTTGTGCCGAACGGATGTCCGGCGAATTGCGGGTTCGTCATTAATCCACCAATAATTCCAGCGCGCGGTCAACGGCATTCACCAGCGCATCCACATCACTCTTTGTATTATATGGCGCAAAAGAGGCGCGCAGTGTGCCGGTTACGCCTAATTCTGCCAGTAGCGGCTGAGCGCAATGCTGCCCGGCCCGCAGGGCAATACCGTACTCCGCCAGCAGCGTCACCATATCGCTGTGATGAACGCCAGCAAAATCAAAGGCCAGCAGGCTGGAATCCTGGCAGCGGAATGAACGAAAGCCTGGACGTTTTGCCAGCGCATCTTCCGCCAGCGTCGCCAGGCTGCGACTCCAACTTTCTGCCTGGTTGATATCGTAATCTGCCAGCCATTCCAGCGCCGCGCTTAATCCTATGACACCAGCCACATTTGGCGTTCCTGCTTCCAGTTTCCACGGCGCAGATTGAGTCGTGAAGCCGTCAAAACTCACTTCGTGAATCATTTTGCCGCCACCCAGCCAGGGCGACATCGCTTCCAGCAGTTCTGATTTGCCATACAGCACGCCGATACCCGTCGGGCCATACAGTTTGTGACCAGAGAAAGCATAGAAATCGATATCCAGTTGCTGAACATCTGCGGGGAAATGCACCGCCCCCTGAGCACCATCAACCATCACCACCATCCCGGCTGAATGAGCAAAGGTAATCGCTCGCGCCAGATCCGGGCAACCGCCAGTCACGTTCGACATCTGACCCAACGCCAGAATCCGACTACGGGGAGTAATCAGTTCTGGCAACAAATCGACATCCGGCAGTCGCTGCGCATTAAGCGGCAATTTCACCACTTTGGCTCCAGTTTGTTGGGCGACCATCAGCCAGGGGACGAGGTTGGCGTGGTGTTCTGCCACGCTGGCAATAATCTCATCGCCCGGTTGCAGACGCGGACGCGCATAGCATTGTGCCACCATGTTGATGGATTCAGTGGTGCCGCGCGTCCAGACGATAGTTTTATCATCCGATGCATTCAGTAATTGTGCCACTTTTTCCCGCGCAGCTTCATAACGCGCGGTCAGGCGTTGGGCTTCGGCAAACTGGCTGCGATGGACGTTTCCGGCGCTCAGGCTGTAAAACTGTCGAGTGGCTTCAACCACGGCTTCAGGTTTAAGCGCGGTCGCGGCGCTGTCGAGATAGACGCCCGCATCCTGTAGTGCGGGAAACTGGGCGCGAAACTGCGCGGGATTAAAAACGTTCATGGTACTCCTCGGCTTGATGCACCGATCGTGACGCAAAATTCACTTTGATACAAGGAGAGTGCTAACCATCAGAATTATCTGGATATCCTGGCGAAGCCGCGTAAGTAACATATGCTGAATAGTGTTAGGCGTTAATTTTAGCCTGTTAATCAATACTATTAAGATTTATTAATCGCTTTAAGGAGAAGATGATGAAAAAGACTGCCGCAATTATTTCTGCCTGTATGCTGACTTTTGCCCTGAGCGCCTGTTCCGGTTCGAACTATGTGATGCACACCAATGACGGACGTACCATCGTCTCTGACGGCAAACCACAGACTGATAACGATACCGGTATGATTTCGTATAAAGACGCTAATGGCAACAAACAGCAGATCAACCGTACTGACGTGAAAGAGATGGTCGAACTGGATCAGTAATTCGCGATCGCAAGTTAAAAAAAAGCACCGCAATTAGGCGGTGCTACATTAATCACTATGGACAGACAGGGTAAATGTACAGGAAGTGAAAAAAGGTAGCTTTGCTACCATGGTCTGAATCGCAGACCAATTGCAAACACAACAACACAACATCACAACCGTAAGCCAAAAGTTCACCAGAACACGCATTCCGATAAAACTTTTCGTTCCGGCTCAGGAAGTGCCGCCACTATAGGTATTTGCTGGTAGAAGCTCAACGGACAATTTATAATGGCTCAGATTAAAAAAACTAATAGGTTACATAGTGTGATCTAATTGTTAAATTCATTTAACATCAAAGTTTAATAGCCATGTCTAAACGATTACCACCGCTAAATGCCTTACGAGTTTTTGATGCCGCAGCACGCCATTTAAGTTTCACTCGCGCAGCAGAAGAGCTTTTTGTGACCCAGGCCGCAGTAAGTCATCAAATCAAGTCTCTTGAGGATTTTTTGGGGCTAAAACTGTTCCGCCGCCGTAATCGTTCACTCCTGCTGACCGAGGAAGGGCAAAGCTATTTCCTCGATATCAAAGAGATATTTTCGCAATTAACCGAAGCGACGCGTAAACTCCAGGCC
>ERZ1035048.726-NODE-726-length-9790-cov-3.677658_pt1 | contig 9790 bp, 9 predicted proteins | sample MGYA00520587_ERZ1035048 | MGnify/ENA primary metagenome ERZ1035048 (study PRJEB33766, sample SAMN09781693) | gut metagenome | biome: gut microbiome | host: Homo sapiens | place: Madagascar | study: EMG produced TPA metagenomics assembly of the PRJNA485056 data set... | reverse complement strand
ATACGTTGGGTAGATTATAGGTGTCGTCTGCAATAATCACATAAACCTTATCTGGGGTCAATATTCTAACAGCAGGAACTTGACCATTTGCTCCATAATGTTTGTCTAATTCATTTGGATTTCCCAACCATCCTTTCAAAATGCTAAAAATTTGCTTAGACCCTTGTCCTATAAATTTGTAGAGATCCTTTTCTTTTACATTATATCCAAATATGTCAACGGTATTGTGAACCACTTTATCTATACCTTGAATACGCATATCTGAATATGAAGCTATTTCTGGTTTCTTATTAGTTGGCATTGATGGCAAAACACCTTGAGGTACATCAAGATTTAATTCCATAACAATGCCCTTATATTGCATAAATAATTCATCAGCATTGATATCTTTCCATCCATTAATGAATTTAAAGAATCCTCCTCTCTTGCGGCTCATTGAAACAAAACAGCCTGTCTCGTAATAAACTAAATAGTTGTATGAATACAAAGAACCATTCACTCTTCTTTTACTCATGAATTCATGGTGCTTTACTGAGCGATCACCAAATATTCCTCCAAGAATTTTTCCTAACACGGTTTTACTCTTTGTTGTGTAATGTTTAAAATTATTAGATGGTATATCTGTTGCAACTGAACGTGTCAATAATGGCGCATCATCACGATTTACAAGTACTTGTTTGAAAGGATGTAGCTCAACACCTTTTACTACTGGAATAAAATCTGCATTTTTCAAAGCAATAGTCGTGTCTGCTTTCAGCTTTGTATATGCTAAATCGAGTTTTTTCCTGTTCAATTGATTTGCACGTAGTGTACCAAATTCTGTTATTTTGTACACAGAATCATTTAATTGTATTTCTCTGTTAGAGTTGAGTAACTTCGCAAAATTGGGACTTGGAATGTAATCTTCACATCCGAACATATCATAATATGTCATACCTTCATTTAGAATTATCTGTTTTTCTTCTTCTGAAACTTCATTAAGTATGGGATCGTTAGCCTGTACCTTGTCTGTGAGTGACAGAATTTTGGGAGATGCGACTGTAAGGCCTGTTGTCGGATTAAGAGCTATCGCACGTGTTGGTGATTCTCCACTATTGACTGCTTGTATAATGTCGTCCTTACTGGAAAATGCCAAAATTGCATCTTTGTTAATACCTTCGGTTTCTGTTCGAGATACATTTGTTACAGATTCTTCATCTTGACTGCATGATGCTAAACATCCCGCCAAAATACAGAAACAAAACGAAATGTTGAGTACTCTTTTAATTACTTTCATTTGTTTTTTCTTTTAAATTGCTGCAAAATTATATGGTATAGAGGAAAAATACAATTGACTATGGGGCGAAACGGAATATTCTATTCTTGAATCGTCCAAATATAGAGGTGAATAAATCTATCACTAGTGTTTTTCTTTTATTCTTTTCGCTTCAGTGCTTAGTCTTTTGGATAGATTATCCTTGTACGCTGCCATTTGTTTCATTTCATAGTGATGACGAACAGAATCCTCGTAAGCAATAACACGATTTCTTACGTTGTCTATAATATTTTCATCTCGTTGCACAGTGAAATGTTTTTCGATATAGCGAATGTTCGGGTAGTCAGATGGAAGAACCATCTTCAATGCTCGATACTTCAAGTCTGCCTCCTCCCAATCTTGATGCTCTCGCCATTGGGTTAGGTTGCCCCAAATGGAGATGACAAGAGATAGAGCCAAGCCTCCAATGAAAAGAAGAACATACTTTGAAGTTGGCTCGAAGCGATTAGTCACTACTTTCTTCAGAGGTGTATTATCCATTGCGTGAAGATTCTTCCGTATCAACAGACAATACCTAACGAATATAAAAGGTATCAAGAAAATCAGTCTATTCTTCAATTCTAAACTTATAGTAAAATTGAAAGGATGCAATGATGACAACATTGTAATAAGTAAAGAAAAAACCGTACAATTCAAGAAATGGCTAGATAGATGAAAAACATGTATCTGTAGGAGGTATGTCCTCCTACAGATATATGCATATTTTTTGCATTCCTCTTAGGATATATAATTCCCTAAAACGATCAGCCGAGACCTACATACGGATAAAATGTCGATTCCTTCAGTCTGTACTTGTCGCAGAATTTGAATGAAGGCGAGACTCCTACACGGAACATAAAGCCGTTGTCGTGCTGATAACGATAGGCGATGTCGCTAAACATGAAACAACCAAAGCGGTTACTTGTTGAAGTGCATTGTTCGTCATGTACCTCGACTTCGGGAGGAACCAGGTTGATAATAGTTTCATAATTTCCTTAACATGATATATGCCGAGGCTCACTCCAAAACCTACCTCCTGTTTGGAGTTCTTCTTTTCCAACAAATAATTTAGTACTATCGGTACACATACACACTTAATGCTTTGGTAAAACAAACTGGAACTGTCGCCATATCAAAATCCAATGCTTACACGATACTCCAATCCAAAGTTGCCTTAAAGTCGGCTGTTATAGTTTATGCCAACCGTATTTTGAGTGCCAAGCGACTCCACAAAAATGCTTTACACTGTCTTTTGTGCCATTATGCCGATTGCTGCAAAGAGCATTGCGCCAGGGACAAGAAATCTTCTCTTCATAAATCTAACTATATTGAATCATAACTGCAAATATACTTTCCATTACGAAAATAATGGAACGAGTTTGTTTTTCTATCTTCACTGTCACTACCTGTCAGACTTTTGTAAAATTGCTCACCATAAGTTTGATAATTGTCAGTATGATAAACGCTATTGTCAATAACGAACAAAGGGAATGTATTGTCTAACGGTATGGGGAATATACCATCATATACGGAAGAAATGACAATGAGATGTATATTACGCTTGTTGCACGTTCTCTTTATTTCGGTAGGTGGTCTACCGTTGTCACCAGAGCAAAAAGGCAGATATTCATATACAATAGCTTCCTTATATCCATTTATGCAATCTTTCACTTGCTTTACCGTAACCTTATAAAGGTTTCCGTCATTCTTGATAGAGTCCATGGAAGCTTCGCATTTTTTTACATGCAACTTTTCCGATTCTGATAAATCTGAATAGCCAGAGCCATTTACCTCAATACATGAGGTTAAAACGACTCCGGCTGTCAGAAATAGAACCGAACAAATAATTTTATTCAATTCCATTGTATTTCCATATGAGTTTGTTAGAATATATATGAGAATCCCAACTGTATGTCCTGTGCTTTATCATTGATGCCACTACCCTTAAATAAGTTGTTAAAACTACGACTATATGACAAGTTCAGTTGGTAATGCTTGGCAATCTCAACGCCAACCTTAGCATCAAAGCCATAGTTTACACGATTGAAGAGTTTGTCTCCATACACATTTGAGGACACTTTCTCCTCTTTGCTATGTCCTTTCGCGTCAGTCGTTGTGACTTTGTTTGTACCTGTCAAGCCAAAATCTGCATAAGGGCCTACAGCAGCGAGGAGATTTAAATTGTCTGAAAGGCGGAATTTGTAGCCTACATTGACTGGAACGAGAAGAGAATAGGTTGAGTACTTCCAGTACTGAGTCAACTTTGTTTCGTTGTTGAAATAGTTCTCGCTCTGTCTGTTTCTGTTGTTGAACAATACAGACGCATCCATGAACCAACCATGTTCCACATTGTTGAAATCCATCTCTGCTTTAGCACCCACAGCGAAACCGAGTTTCGTTTTTGTCCCATTCGAGATGTTAAGGTTTCCTGTAACTGTAGGACCGAAGCGAAATGTTTGTGCATTTGCTGAATAGAAACAGCATAAAGCAACTAAGGATAATAAAATTTTTCTCATCTTACTTGAATATTTTTAAAAGTTGCAGATCCAATGGTATTGCCTCTACTTGATTTGAAGTTTGTTACAGAAGCATCAAAAACAGTACCAACGAAATCAATAGGTAAATTCAGTATACAAATCGTAGGTCCAGAAGGGCATGTTACAATATTGCTATGATGGAACTTGCTGCTTGACATTTCTAAGTTGAGAGAGTAAGATGCTTTTACTTTTTTCTTCCACAAAAATTGTTTCTTTTTGGTAACAAATTCTATGGCAAAAGAATTTCCATTAACAATTCTGCCTAAAGTCATAGTGCTTTTGTATTTCCCATTCTTAATAGTTAGAGAAGCTCCATTGAAGCTACGGAATCCAGGTTGAATTGGTCCAGGAACAGATGCTCTCGTATTGGATTTAGTTGTAACGGTGTATGTTCCAGTAAAGTTTGGAGTATCATTTTGAGGTCCTACAAGATGATTTCCGATAACCACATAGCCTTTTGCGTTACCTACAAAATTCATAATAGAGTCGTTAAACGACAAATATGGAGTAACATCATATGTGTCAGTTTCATCAAACGCTAACAAGCCACGATATTTCTCTTGAAATTTTGACAAAGAACTCTTGAAAATGTTTTCGTCTTCAATCTCAAAAATGTCATCCAATTCTTCATCTGCAGTATTGAGTACTTGTTCGGCAGATGTAAAACCTAAAGTTTTCATGTAAACTTTGCGTTCTTTCTCTGACATTGTTTTCAGTTTATTGACCGTATTGTTATAAGTGGCTTCGTCCTTAAACTGAAGTACAGGCATGTTGTCTGAAATTCCAGACATACTACGAGTTTGAGGCAAAAAATGTCCCATAGTAGACACCCTTATAGATGCCTGTTCGCTTACACTTGCTTCCTCCTCGTTTGTACAAGAAGCAAACATTGTTAACAACAAGATTAAACATCCTGTCGCAATTGCTTGAATTTTCTTAATTTGTACCATTTTTTATTTATTTGAATTAGAATGTTTTCTATTATTGATGTATGTAACCTTTACAGCATAGCCTCCATGTTGTCCAAGTTCTTTTTGATAAATGTATGCTCCTGGAACCACAATGAGTGAACTTTCTGGAGTTTCTTCTATTGGTTGCTCTATTTCTTCATCTATGCAAAATGGGGGCATTGTTTCTGCCGTTAATCCTTGACTTTTCGGTGAATTGGCTAATAGAAAGTACATAACCCCTGTGCCATTATTATCAATAGTACAAGTTGTTGTACATTCGTATTTTTCAACGTCAGAAGAAACTCCTCTTGTTTGATACTTTACAAAAGTGTCCTGTCTTTTCATAGCTCGAATGTCACATAACCCGAAGCCACTCTTACACCCAGTCTTTTTTCGCGCAATCCTCGCTTTTATTCCCAAACTTGGATTCATTTCGGGCATATCCGAGTTAATTGAAGAACGAGAATGCGCCATTTGCATATCGTTAATTTTGATGAAGCCAATTTCACGAGCAGCGTCTTCATTAGAGCTATAATTACCAAAAGTATCCTCTTGTTGGCAAGAAGACACCGCAAATGCTAATACAACTGCTAATAACAAATTTGTTCTTTTCATATGTTTCCTATTTTTATGTTTGTTCGTTTAACCATAGAATCTTGTTTTTTGCTGCAAAGTTATTATCTTAGGAGCTTTATTACAATTTTACCTAGTGCGAAAAGGAAAATATGATTATCGAACCGCCTATATTGTTGTCTGAACTGAATTGATATATATGTTATCTCACCAAACCATGCCATTTCTTTGAAGGTAGTGCTCCCAATCCATCTTTCTGTGTTCCGTCCCAATTAGTGAGCAGGTCTGCCCAACCATTGGAGCCACCGAGTGAAACGTATGTATCTGCGCTGCACGATATGTGGTTAATGAACGAAAGGAAGTTCTGAATGATGGGTTCGGTATAAACAACCTCATCGGTAGCAAAGAGTCTTGTCCAGTGTGCGACACATTCTCTTCGATAGTTGCCACAACCATTCCAATCCATGCTCGCGAGAAATCTTTCAACGGCAAATATTGCTCCTTGTGGAGAGCGAAGCGCAATGTTGGATTTTGTGGCAGTAGCCATAATACCATAATAGATTGCTTTGGCTTCTTTCTCAAAGAAATCTATCCTGCTTGATTGCGAAAAGGCTTGAAGCTGTTCATGACCTTCACTAATGAAACGGTCTAGTATACCTTCGTATCTGTCTTGTCTTGCCTTTACCTCACGTTTTGCTTCCGCTTCTTACACCTTGCGGTCTTCCACACGTTTAACAGCTTCAATTATTTCAGGCTGTTTTGTCAAGTCGTTCCAATGAAGAACCAAGATTTTGTATTTCTCCCATAGAGCTTTAACCGCAAAGACTACGAAGTTTCGCTTTATCAAAGAGCCAAATTCCAATACTACCGCGTACCGCTGCGTGGTCGTGAGTTTATGATTTCGCTACGGCTTAAATATTAAGATAAAGGCCTATTTAACCAAAATCGTCATTAGGATTTCTCTTTGTCGTACGGCAAAGAGAAATCTTTAATTTTTGTTGCAAAATATCTATGATTATGAGGATGGCATAGCCAAAGTGAGATGGGAGGTTAATCCTGATGGTATGTATTATCGTGATGAGGATGGCTTTGGCAAGACTGACGATGATGAAATCAATCTTGAAGGAGCTATAGACAGAAAAGGCAATGTAGTAAAGAAGTTTTCCTTGGAACAACAACCATCAAAAATAGAAGTTGCGCCCGACACGGATTCATGGATTCGATAATGAAGAAGATTTGGTGTGTATACATTACAATTGCGTTGCTTGCCGCAAGTGTCTCTGGTTGCAATATAAAGTCGCAAGACTCATTCTCTTCGCTGCTTGACAAAGCACGTCAAGGTGATGGTGTTGCATACTTGAAATTGGCAGATTGCTACAGAACAGGCAATGGTGTGAAGAGAGATTTCTTCAACATGATAACAATGGCATAAATGGCAGATTTGTATGGCTACCGCATTGACGATTATATCAACGGCTTGCCAGACGGTGATGAGTACAAGACATTGTTCACCACGATGGATAGACACCACTCTTGCCCAGTAGACAGCGTGATAAGTATGATACAGGAGTTCAAGAGCAAAGGCGGATTGGAAACGCAAACTCTTCTCGGAATTATTACTGTTGAGCAAGGCGACTCCATTGCTGGCATGGAAATGATAAGGAATGCAGCCGAACGCGAATGCTCCATTTCAGAAATACTCTTGTATGGTCCTAACTGGTCAACCGACAGACACTCTAAAACTCCGCTTGATAGCAAGCCGAGTTCCCTTACGTAAGGAATTCGATGAGGAAACAGGATTGTATTACTATGGAGCGAGGTACTATGATCCAAGGATAAGTTTGTGGTTGAATAATGATCCTAATAAAGAAGAACATCCAGTACATAGAAAAATATTTCTCTGTACGGCGTGATGATGACGTTATCAATAATGTTAGAAATCGTGTCGCTGTGTATGAAGATTCCGTCCGCCGACACCATGAAATTCTTGAAGTGGCTGCTTATAAAGACAGCATCGCCAATACACTTTGGAAAGAATCAAAACAAATAAAAAGGGCTATAAAAAACTCCAAATAGTTTTTGTAACAATCAACAATTTACGAAATGAGAGGGCATACTTTTAATATAGTTCCCTCTCATTTCGACAGTGTAAACTTGCATTTGAGATAATTTGAATACCCATAAAAAGAGCAATATCTAACAACCTATAATGGGATTTTTATATGACATTCCTATAAATTTACAATGTAAATGAATATTTGATGATGAACTCACGTGGGCGCAATCGATGAACTGTATGAGTTATATAATTGTATTTTATAATTTTACGTTCATAGGTGTTATTACCAATTAGATTGTTCAGACTGAGAGAAATTGCACTGTTTTTTAACTGATAGGATATTATCATATCGGAAAAGAAGTTGAATGATGATGACTGATCATTACTATGGTAGAACTCGTTTTTCCATTGCACTACCCATTTCTTTGGAGTAACAAACAAGTCAAGTGTATGGTTGAAGGTGTTTGTGCTTCGGTTATATGCTGCCAAATCACCGACCTGCTCTTGTTTACTCTCAGTGTGAAATAGATAAGACTTTTCTTCTACTGAGAACCAGATGCAAGGCCTATAAGAAAGTGAAACAGAAGCATTGACATTTCGGAATCTGTTAGGCACAGGATTGTCAGTCCATAGACTATAGGAATTACTTTGACTGATATAGGCATCCATTCCTACAGACAGTTTAGACCCAAAATCTTTTGTTAATTTTCCACTTGTATAAAACGTTTTAACACCTCGCTTGTGTGCCGTGGCTATGGAGTGGTAAATAAGTCCATCTAATTGATGAGAATATAGCATGCTGTTTGGACTATAGTTGTAGCCTGCACGCAACGATGTGAACAATCCATAACGGACGTTTTTATAAGAGGCGTGAAAGTTGACCGTATGTATCTTCATATTGTAGAAATTACCATTTCCGCTTTTCTGTACTAAATAACTTGTAAACAGAGGTATTTGGCACAACTCAAGCCCGTCTTTCACTTGTTCTGAATAGGAATAGGTAGAGGATATGCTCCAACGAGCACTGGGCTTGTATGTCAGTGACAGATATGGTTCAAACTCGATATATTGACGTTTCTTCTTGTCAAAAGATTGTGCAAGCAAAGCGAGTGGCAAGCTGATATTCCAACTGAGCCTTTCATTCTGTTTGTATAATCCAACAGCAGCCTTTGTACTATATTGTACATAGTTGAAGGACAGCATACTGTTTCGTTCTTCTATATGTTGTGTGAAGCCTTCATTAGCGATGCTGTATTGTGCGTTGATTTTGCCTAAAGGATGACTGAAAGCTGTTTTAGCTCCCCAGTACACAACCTGCTGATTTAACTCCTGCACGATGTCTTTGGCAGTCAGCAACTTACTCGGCAGATAATTGTAAGAGAAATAAACGCGGCTATTCAGATGCTTTCCATTCTTCAATTTATTTATCATTTCAATCTCATTAGATAGAGTACGCTTATATGGTTTAACATACTGATTTTGCTGCTGTGAATTGACGAGCGTAGTTCCTGTGCTATGATCAAATGTAAAGTTGGCTCTGAAATTATTGGTTAGAAAAAGTCTGTCACCATTCACACGATAAAGCAATTCACCTCCTGCAAAGTTCTTATGACTTCGTGCATGTGAATATTCTGCAATACGATTATCGGTTGCAATGTCTGTATATTCGGTAACAACATCTTCTTCCACTTTTGTCTCATCAAAAACACCGCTCAACAGAAAACGTAAATCAGCATCTTTGCCGGTTTTAAAAAGCCAATTGGAAGATAACATATGTGTTTGGTTCATTCTGGTTCGTGAAGGGGCAAGATCAGGGACATTCATGGATATATTTTCCACAAAACTTGAAGCCTCAGGCATTCCATAGCCAAAGAATTTTCTCAGATTGACTCCTTCTTTTAATTCTTCTCCGGAGTTGTTATATTTATACAAAGAAAAGGTCTGCATCTTTCGTGAAAAGAGCATGGAATTAATTCGACTGTCACACAAAATATCCACATTTTTTTGCAAACTGCTTCCTGCTCCCAAATCCACCACACCTTGCCAAATATTTTTTGCATCATCGCGAAGTACGATATTTAGTGCAGCCTGTTCTGAAAAGTCAAGACCACGCAACATTTTAATCTTCTGATGATTCTCATAAACTTGTACAGATTTTACCTTGTCGGCAGAAAGATTCTCTGAAATTTGAGCATATTTTGATCCAAGCATATCCATACCCTCAATGTAGAACTTGTTAATTCGTCGTCCTTGATACTCTATCGTACCATCTTCGTTCACCTGCAGACCTGGCATTTTTGCAATGACATCAGCAATACTTCGATCTTGTCGTTGTTTAAAAACATTCACGAGATAGGTCAATGTATCACCACGTTGC
>ERZ1035048.723-NODE-723-length-9795-cov-9.555031_pt1 | contig 9795 bp, 6 predicted proteins | sample MGYA00520587_ERZ1035048 | MGnify/ENA primary metagenome ERZ1035048 (study PRJEB33766, sample SAMN09781693) | gut metagenome | biome: gut microbiome | host: Homo sapiens | place: Madagascar | study: EMG produced TPA metagenomics assembly of the PRJNA485056 data set... | reverse complement strand
GCGGTGATCCGGAGAGTAAGAATGCTCCTAAGGGCAAAATGTTAGGAACAGGTGGTCCTGACTACACGATTCCTGCAGAATTTGTTTATCCTCAACTTTTCCATAAGCGTGGTGCACTGAGCGCTGCGAGATTGGGAGATGAGGTAAATCCTGAGCGAGAAAGCAGCGGAAGCCAGTTCTATATCGTATGGGGAAAAACCTACAAGATGAATGAACTCAAGCAGATGGAGAAACAGATGGGCATGCAGATGGAGCAAAACATATTCAACCAGCTTGCCAAAGAACACCACGATGAGATCATGAACTTCCGTCGCAACCGCGACCGCCAGGGATTGATGGAATTGCAGGATCAGCTGGTGGATGAAACCAAGAAACGCTGCAAGGAGGAAGGTTACCCTAAATTTACCGATGAGCAGGTGAAAACCTACACAGAGATGGGCGGTACTCCTTTCCTTGACAACCAATATACTGTATTCGGCGAAGTAGAAGAAGGTCTCGACGTCGTGGAGAAAATCCAGAATTGCGAGACACTCAGAGGTGATCGTCCAAAAGAGGATATCAGTATGGAAGTTTCCCTTATCGAGGAATAATCCAGAAGAAATATTGGCAACAGAAAGTATTGTCACTTTGTCTGTATCGGCAACTATTCATTCGTATTATATATAATAATGTACGTAACGAAGCAAGTTCGACACGTAAGAAAACAAAATTAATAATAACTAACAAATCAGAAACAATGATGACAAAAACCAACATGATGAAGAGTGTCATGATGCTCTTAGCGATAGCCAGTTCCAACTACAGCTATGCCCAGCAAGCAACTGTGGTAGTAAGCAACACAACTGCTGCACAGCGAATGGAACTCGTAGAAGTAAGCATGGCTGATGTGAAAGCTAAGCTATCAAATGCAACTCCTGGCAAAGGACAGGCTTATGTGGTAAAGAATACCCGCGGACAGCAAATCGGTTCACAGATTACCCACGATGGCAAGTTGCTCATCGACGCCAGTGTGCGCCCTCATAGCGCAGCTACCTTTTATATCAGCATAGAGAAGCCATATCCTCAGAAAGTTTGGGCAACAGGCGCTCTCTATAAGATGAGAAAGGACGATCTGGCTTGGGAGAACGACCGATGCGCCTACCGTGTTTACGGACCAGCATTGCAGCGTTCTGGCGAGCGCTCTTTCGGTACGGATGTCTGGGTAAAGAACACGCCTGATACGGTGGTTAACATCCGATACATCAAGAACCAGAAAGCCTGGGAAAACATGTGTAGAGTGGATGCAAAGAAAAAAGCCATAGAAAAGCAGCTCAAGACGGAGAAAAATCCTGCAAGAATTGTCAAACTCAAAGATCAGATCAAGGCAGTAGAAGCAGAAGGAAAAGAAGTTAATATCCGCAACTCATTCCATCTCGACCAGGGCAACGGACTCGACCCATATCGCGTAGGTGCAACCTTGGGTCTCGGTGCACCAAGTCTTATGATTGGTAACGAACAGATATTACCTTACTGCTATAAGGATTACAAGATCTTAGACAATGGTCCTCTCAGATTTACCGTTGAACTGACCTACAATCCTTCTACCGTGGGCGACCTGAAGAACGTAGTAGAACATCGTATCATCTCTCTCGACAAGGGCAGCAACTTCAACAAGATGACAGTCTGGTATGATGGCCTCACCCACCCTACCGACTTTGCTACAGGTTTCCCAATCCATGAGGAAGATACCGAGACTAAGACTTTCGCAAAAGACTACGTAAGTTACGCAGACCCTACCGACAATATGGAAGGTAACCAGTCTCAGGTATATGTAGGTGTACTCTTCCCTTATGGCATTGACAATACCTACTACCAGCTTTTCGATAAGAAGCACGACGGCGCTACCGGTCATGCGTTAGGCATCAAGACTGGCTTGAAGGACGGAGAAAAGTTCAGCTATTACTTCGGAGCTGCATGGAGCAAATATGATGTTCGCAGCTATACAGAATGGCAGATTCGCATCAAGGATTATCTTGAAGCATTGAAAACTCCGCTAAAAGTTGAGATCAAGTAAAAAGGAAACTTTAAAGCGAAAGAGATAAAATATCCCCTTAGCGAAAGCCTGATTCAGGCAATCTCTAAGGGGATTTTTCTGCTATATAAATAATAGCAATATAATCATTACTATATAATATCTCAATAGTTGAATGAGAAATTACTTACTCATCTCAAAGCCTACACGTACGCCATCATAGTTCTTTGTGATATTGCCGATAGTGCCAAGTGTAGAATTACCGCTGAGAGCTGTCAATGTCTGAACCAAGGTAAGGAGTTTCTTTGATTCAAAGAGAAGGCTGACACCATTGGTTGTCTGGGTAGCATAGCCGGAAACACTGAGCAGGAGTCCCTTCATTGTGATGGCATGTGTCTTCTCATCAAAAGTATAAGTACCTCTCCATGACTTGCCATCTATTTTTGACTCAAAACTTCCATCCGTATTAAACTTGAAGTAAGTGTTTGAGCTGGAGAAACCAGCTTTCTTGTAATAACCTTCCAACTGCTCCTCTATCTTATTAGCTGCAATTTCGCCACCTGCTTTGGCAAGCAGATTCTCTGAAGTAAAAGCACAACCAGGCTTACTGTATTTCCAAGTATGAGCACAAAGACTTTCTTTGCTGAAAGTACTAGAGCCGATTACATTGTTCAAAATTCCATTGATAATGGTTCCTGCAGTACTGCCTGTGCTACCAGATGTGCCTCCACCAAGCAAACCACCAAGGATACCAGCTATTGCTGAACCAGCTGAGGTAGAAGTAGCAGAAGTTGCCGTTGTAGGAGTTGTTGTTTCTGTATTTGTTGTTGCAGAAGTACTGGTGGCAGAGGTTGCCGCAGTAGAAGTCTTAGTAGAAGACTTAGTTGAGCTTGTCTTCTTGCTTGTTGTTTTCTTTGTTGTTTTCTTTGTTGCCTTCTTTGTAGTTTTCTTAACAGGAGTACTGATCAACTCCGAAAGAGAGCACTCGCTGAGTTCATTTGCCATACTGCCAGTAGTGCAAGCCAGCACCAAAGCAGTCAATAGAATTACTTTTTTCATACCTTTATTATTTTATATATACCTATATTCCTATGGAATTCTTCATTTCCTTCTCTCTATTTATACATGGAATTATCCCTGGAAGAAAACAATCTCTTTTAGAAGAAGAATCCATTTTCGGCTGCAAAGTTCGCAAAAAAAAATGAAAATTCAGAAGGATTTCCCCATTTTCTCATAGTAATATCCCTATAAATACTACGAATCGTATGAATATAACATGAAAATTGGGATACAAAAGGCTTTAAAATTGACGTAAATCAAAAAAACGACTAAAAGTAATGCATTTTAATAGGATTTTCTTTCATCTTTTATCAGAATGCTCTATCTTTGCAACGTATTCAAATCACAATAGGTTTATCAAAACACAATAGGTTATGAATGATTGTTTAATAAAGGTTAACGAAGAGAATCAGAATCAGGATATCAGCAGATGCCAGAGCATTCTTCGTGATCGCCGCGAGGCTCTTGCCTCTAAGGCTAAAAGCAGAAATTAAAGAGATTATCTTTTAAGAGAGATTCTCGTGTGCAGCTTGGTTTTTCTTCCAGAGGGAAAGCACTCGTATGTGGTAAATTCCATTGATAAGGAAGAAGGTTATGCTGTAAGATTATGATCTTTATCCCCCGCTCGATAGAGAGTCGAGGACATCACGAAAAAAGTCCCGCTGTAAGGAATTTCATCCTGACAGCGGGACTTTTTTGGTTTACCCTATTTATTTTTGGATTATACTATTGATTATTTCTCTATTTTGCAGCCGGCATTGCGGAGCAACTGGAGAAGACCATTCTCACCACCTAAATTGGCGGCATCAACAACAAAGAAGGTTGGCTTCTCTGCCATCACAGTCTGCACCTTTGCAGCCCAAGCCTCAAGAGTTGCCTGAGAAACATGAGCGCCAGTAGCCTTGGCTGCAGCATCTACGTCCTGTGCCTTGAAAGCACCTACAGCTTTATTCAACTTGGCCAACTCAGTAGGCTCATTCTCAAGGAACTCTACCAAGCGAGCCACTTGCTGCTTCAGGTCACTCTTATAGGTAGCATTGATATAAGCATCCACATCACTTAAACCACCTACAGTCTCATTGTTTGCCTTTGCCTGTGCTTCAAAATACTGGTCGAAAGTATGAGTAGGATCATACATACCCATGTGGTTGGCCACAAAGAGCAACTGCTCCATATCTTCCATCAAGGCAGCAGGAGTCAGGTTACCATACTTTTTCTGCACATAGGAACTACGGAAATCCACCTCCATGTATTTCTTGAGGAAAGCATTAAGCTTTGTCTGCTGAGCCGGAGTAAGCAAACTGAGAAGAGTCTTGCCGTCAGCCAGTTTCTTAGCGTCATTAATGGACTCACGATAAGCCGCCTTGTTTACCTCAAAATACATCTGATCGGTATTAGTAAGTGCTTCCTTCAACTCACCACTCAGACTGACAACACCCATAGGATTCATGAGCCGGCTGGAAGCCATGATATAGGAAGGCTTCTGGTCGGTACTATCTTTACTAATCTTGTAAAGAAGCTGTGCCTGCACACTCACCATGCTTACACTTATCAGCATAAGCGCCAAAACAATTCGCTTCATCGAATTGAAATTCATCTTCTTGAAATTCATTTACTTTTAAATTAAAACATTAAACTTATCTTTCACTAAACTCTCTATTTTGTGGACAAAGGTACAAAAAAATCCCGATACAACAACAATTGTATCGGGATTTTATATATTTATGTGACATTTTTCTTGTTACTTAGCCTCACCAGCCTTTGTAGCATGCATGATAACCTCTACGTGGTTGCCATCCTTCATCACTACATTCTTGAGGAAATCGCTCACTGCCTTTGCATCTACAGAGCTTACCTCCTTCTTGTAGTTGGTATGAGTATCAATACCATGAAGCAGATACTCAGAAATAACACCCATCCAGTAGCCATTCTGCTTGCAGCTTACATCAGCCTGCTTCAGAAGGATTTCCTTCACTTTCTGGAGGTCATCCAGATTAGGCTGCTCCATCGCATCCTTCAAACCAGAATAGAAGTAAGGAATAGCATCCTTAGACTTGTCTGGGTTCATCATTGCATTACCAGTAACACCTACACGCATGGTCTTACCATCAAGTTTTACACTTTCCATAGCATCAGCACCAGCATAATAAGCAGCGCTCAACTTTTCACGGATATTACGGTTGTAATCCATATTGATAACGCGAGCTGCAATATCAGCAAGTACAGAGTTGCGCAATGTATAAGGAGCCTCTGAGCACCAGATCTCAACAGCTACATCCTGTGGATTCTCCATTGCCTTGGTGAACTTGTTGATAACTTCACCCTTCACTGGCAATGTCTCTACGTTCTTAAACTTCTTTCCGTTGTTTGGCAAAGAAGCGATATACTGCTCGATAAGAGGAAGAATCTTAGCCTCATCGAAGTTGCCGACAAAGAAGAAGGTATAATCCTTCGCATTACCGAAAAGCTGCTTACCAAGTTCAAGTGCGCGGTCGTAGTTTACACTCTTCACCTCATCCACTGTCATTGTGCGGAATACAGGATTACCAGGATAGAGCGTGCTGGTCAATGAATCCTGGAATACAGCCTGAGGATTGTTGCTACGATTAGCGAGTGCTGTTACCTGATTGTTGATTAGGTTGTTGACAGCCTTCTCGTCCTTAGTCAGATTGGTGAGTTTCAAATAGATGAGCTGCATCAAAGTCTCCAAATCCTTTGGAGTTGAGCCACCACCCAAACCATGACGGTATTTTGAAACACTGAATCCGCAAGAAGCAATCTTACCAGCCAATACCTTCTCAAGGTCATTATTGGTAAAGCCACGCAAACCACTTGAGTTCATCAAGGCACCCATCATCTTCACCTCGTTGAGATCCTTTGTTCCGAAAACAGAAGTACCACCATTTGCTGTAGCAGCAAACTGTACCTCGTCGTTCTTGAAGTCAGTCTTCTTGAGCACAACCTTGGCACCATTAGAGAGGGTAAGCATCTTGTAACCGAAGAGCTTATTCTCTGTAGTCTTCTTGATCTTACCAGCCTTAGGAAGCTCTGCCATCAATGGTTCCTGCTTTACATTATCTACGTAAGCTTCGAGCTTTTCACCACGCACCTGCTTTACGACATCTGCCAACTGCTGCTTGGTTGGATAAACAGCACCCTCAGCATCGCGCATCATCAGAAGTGTTACGAAATTGGTATCAGTCTCGCAAATCAACTCCTTGGCATAAGCATTGATAGCCTCTAAAGGAATACTTGGAACCATGGTCCTATAGATCTGATGTTCAACCTCAACAGAAGGGATTGGTTCATTAGAGATGAAATGATCTACATACTGAGAAGTAAACTGCTCATTCTTCATCTTATCACGGTTAGAATACATCTTATCCAAACCGCTCATGAAATCCTCTTTATAGCGAACGTACTCAGTAGCCGTGAAACCGAAGTCCTTAGCACGCTTAGCCTCACGGAGAACAGCTGCATAAGCCTCAAGCATCTTGCCAGGCTTGGCAACTGCAGTAAGACTGAAAGCATCCTTTGTGCGGGAAACCAAGTAGCTGCCATTATCACAACCAGCCTGGAGATATGGACAGTCAGCCTCCAATGACTTTTCGCCCAAACGAGAGCTAAGCATGCTGGTAATTGCACTCTGAACATAAGAAGTAGCGAAGTAATTGAGACTACCCTTCAAAGAGTCAGGTGTAGCATCGTGCTTCATGCTGATCATAGCCACATCGTAGTTCTGCTCCTTGTCCTTGTCAACTACATAGATAGCTGTATCATTGTCAGGAACCAACTCAGGGATCACCTTTGCTGCATTAGCAGGAACCTTGATGCCGCTGAAGAGCTTCTTGATCTGTGCCTCAATGTGATCAACATCCACATCACCTACAACGATGACAGCCTGGTTGTCTGGACGATACCATTTGCGATAGTAAGCACGGAGGGTTTCAGGATCGCAACCATCAATGATGCTCATCAGACCGATTGGCATACGATAACCGTACTTGCTGCCAGGATAAAGTGCAGGAAGTGAACGCTCCATGATACGCTGCTGACCTACCATACGCATACGGTACTCATTGTGTACAACGTCACGCTCATTGTCGATAGCCTCTTGGGTAAGAGAGATACCATTGCTCCAATCCTTGAGGATGAGCATACAAGAATCTACGGCTGTAGTACGAGTAGTTGGTACGTCGGTAAAATAATAAACGGTCTTGTCGATACTTGTGTAAGCATTCAAATTCTTACCATACTCCACACCAATGCTCTGAAGATAGTTCTGAAGGCTATTGCCCTGGAAATGCTCAGAACCATTGAAAGCCAAGTGCTCCAAGAGGTGAGCCAAACCACGCTGGTCGTCGTTCTCATTAATAGAACCAACCTTCTGTGCAATGTAGAAACTTGCTACATGCTCAGGGAAATTGTTGTGACGAATGTAGTAGGTAAGGCCGTTGTCAAGGTGACCGATTCTCACGTCCTTGTCAACAGGAACCTGAGGCATCTGCTGTGCCACCATTGAGCCTGTAGCCAGCAGCATCACTGCCGCTACAAAAAACTGCTTTAATCTCATGTTTTATTATAATGTTGTTAGAATTATTACTTACATTTTATTATTTAATCTATACACATATATTATAGGAAAATGGATATTTTCTGAATATACATTTATATGATAAAACGAAATCCCCACGCCTTTGGGTAGCTTTCAGAATGCAAAAATAACATAATTAAAGGGAGAAAGCAAATATTTTGTAGCTTTTTCACTCTTTACCCCTCATTTTCACGCTTTTATCGCTATTTTCACACTTTTGCCTGGAAAATCATGCACTAACTCAAAGAACCGGAAGTCCGTTATCCACGCACCTGAAAGCTCTTCATCCAAGAACCGCGGAAAAGGCGTATGAGGAAGAGAACTCCACGGAAAGTAAGTTCCGTAGCCATCGCAATCCACACACCTTCCAACCCATAGCTCTTGGATAAGCCGTAGGCAAGAGTGAGTCGCACGAGCCACATGGTACCGAGATTGATGGCAGCAGGCTTGAATGTATCACCTGCTCCCACACAGACACAATAGGTCACGATGCTCGCAGCAAAGAACGGTTCGGCAAATGCTTCGATACGCAGACAGGTAGTACCCAACTGGCGGATGGCCTCAACAGGCGACAGCACTCCTATCATTTCTGGCGCAAAGACATACATGATGACTCCCATCAATGCCATCACCAACATACCAAGACCAACGGTCATATAAGCAAAGTTCTTGCACAGGTCTATGCGCCCAGCTCCATGAGTCTGTCCTACCAGGGTAGTAGCAGCATCACCGATACCATAACCAGGCATATAACAAAGACTTTCTGCTGTAATCGCAAAAGAATGGGCAGCAATGGCTATGTTGCCCAATGGCGCCACAATCATGGTACTCACAATCTGTGCTCCACTCATCAGAATATTCTGTATGGCGATAGGGATGCTGATCTTGCAGGCTCTCTGCACATATTCCTTTACCCAATGAAAACGCACATGATCCTGACGGAGATTAAGCATCCGGTTCTTGCAAGCCGACAGATATAGATTGGGTAGCGAAATACAGATATATGCCAAGGCTGTTCCCATAGCAGCACCCACTACCCCGAGCTTGCAGATATAAATGAAAATATAATTGAAGATTACATCACAAATACACACCAGTACAGCCATCACGCTCGGCGTATGCATATTACCAGCCGACTTGAGCATCATCTCGGAAGTATGATAAAGATACACGAAGGGAAGCACCAAGGAATATATCAGGAAATAACCAGAAGATGCTGAAGCGATATCAGCACCACCGCCCAACCAGTATGGAAGATGTGAATGTATTCCTACTCCTATGAGCGAGAGGAACACACTGAAAGCCAAACCGCAAATCAAGGCATGACGGAAAACCTGACGCGCCTTCACAAAATCATTGGCTCCGATAAAATGAGCTACCTGCACAGAGAATCCTGTGGCAGCCGCACTCAGCAAACTGCCAACCAACCATGTGGTAGATTCTATCAGACCGATACTGGCAGAGGCTTCAGCACCCAGATGACCAACCATAGAGGCATCAATAAAAAACATCATGACGGTGGAAATCTGTGCCAACATAGATGGGATACTCAATCCCACAATAAGATTGAGTTTCTCACTACGCACCATCGCTCTACCCGAACGAATCGACTCCATCAGATATTCTGTTTTCTTACTATATAGCATTTCTATTTTCCTATTTTTTGTTATTATCTGTTCTTTTATCGATTTACGTCAAAACAAAATACACGGAAAATGGCGACTCCATGTTGAGGAACCGCCATTTCTTATTAACATAAATAATTATTACCTTCAATCAATATTCCTAAAATACGCACTTTCACCTTTATGAAAACTAACCTAACCTATTTGTCGTCCTTGAATAAACAATCTTTATTTACCTTTTCTTCTAATACCTGTCGTCCTTGAATTACAATCTTAATAAACTACCTTTTAAAAAACTAAACATAGAACAATCTATTACCTAACTAAAAACCTAAAACTTATATTTCTGATGCAAAGGTACTACATTTCTTTGAACCCACAATATTTTTATGAATAAATTTGCAACTTTCTAACATTTTTTTGATATACGTCAAAGGATTGTGTACGAACACAAACACTAATTTAACCTTCGCAACACATTTTTAGAATCGAAATAGAAATAAAAT
>ERZ1035048.719-NODE-719-length-9839-cov-3.694092_pt1 | contig 9839 bp, 7 predicted proteins | sample MGYA00520587_ERZ1035048 | MGnify/ENA primary metagenome ERZ1035048 (study PRJEB33766, sample SAMN09781693) | gut metagenome | biome: gut microbiome | host: Homo sapiens | place: Madagascar | study: EMG produced TPA metagenomics assembly of the PRJNA485056 data set... | reverse complement strand
ATGCGCTGTCCAACCTGCTGCGCGATGAGATCTTGCTCACGGGCAGTGCTACGTTGGAGCTGGATCTGCTGCCCGCCTTCTCGCACGACAAGGTGCTGCAGGAAGTGCGCCACCCCCGTGGCTCGCGCAGCCTGTCCAACCACCTCAAGGGCCGACTGGGGCTGGATGGCGTCAAGCTGGCGCTGCTGTATGAAGTGCTGAGCAAGGAATCCATGCAGGACCCCGCCAAGCTGGCGCAGGCCATCAAGGCGCTGCCCATTACCGTGGTGGCAGCACGCCCCATGGATGAAGCCATCAGCACGGCCGGTGGTGTGATGTGGGCGGCCATGGATGAGCAGTTGATGTGCAAGGCACTGCCTGGCGTGTTCTGCGCTGGCGAGATGATTGACTGGGAAGCGCCCACAGGCGGTTATCTGCTCACGGCCTGCTTTGCCACAGGCGTGCGCGCGGCACGTGGTATTCAGACCTATCTGGCTTCATAACTGATAGCTGCCAGCGCTTGATGTACGGTGTTTTCAAATATATTTCTATCTGAAAACCTTATGAATCAAGCGCTGGCAGCTATTTTTATAAAAGCGCTTATTCCGGGAAGCGGTTTGCTGTCTAGCTTGCCAGCAGGTTGTGGAGTGCCTGCTGCAGCTGCGGATACTGCCAGGTAAAACCAGCCTCCTGCAGGCGGCGAGGTGCCAGGTGCTGACCGCCCAGCAGCAGTACAGACATCTCCCCCAAAAGCAACCGCAATGCCCAGGCGGGTGTGGGAATCAGCGCTGGTCTGTGCAAGGTCTGGGCCAGCGTCTGCGCAAACTGCATATTGCGCACGGGCTCCGGGGCGCAGGCATTGAAGACGCCGGAGCAATCTTCACGCTGCAGCAAGCTGTCAATGATGCGGACCTGGTCATCCAGATGTATCCACGGTATCCATTGCTGGCCGCTGCCCAGTCGCCCGCCCAAGCCCATTTTGTAAAGCGGCAGCAGCCGCTGCAGCATGCCGCCATGGGCAGACAGTACCGGCGCAATGCGCAGCAGCACCACACGTACACCGAGCAGGCTGGCTTTGTGCGCCTCCTGCTCCCAGGCATCACACAGCTGGCTGCCAAAGTCTGGCAGGCTGCTGGAGCTGCTTTCATCCAGCAGCTTGTCGCCACCATCGCCATACCAGCCTACGGCAGAGCCAGAGATCAAGACCCGTGGTGGCGTGCTCTGCTGGCGCATCCAGTCCACCAGCGTGCGGGTGAGGTCTACACGGCTGCGCCAGAGCATGTCGCGCCGCGCCTGTGTCCAGGGGCGGTCGGCAATGGGGGCGCCTGCCAGGTTGATGACGGCATCAAAAGCGGTCTGAGGTAGCTCGCTGAAGGCCTGCACGCCTTGAGCGCCGCTGCACAGCTGTGGCACCTGGCTGGGGCTGCGGCTCAAGACCCACAGCTCATGGCCTTGAGCATGCCAGTACTGGCAAAGGGCGCGGCCTATCAGGCCAGTGCCACCCGTCAGCAAAATACGCATGGGATGTTTCCTTGAAGCACGGAAGGGGGAAAGTTCTACCAAGCTTGGGGCATTGTTCGCATGGCCCACACAACTTGTTGCCCGTAGTGTGCCTCAGCTGTCGTGGGCGGAATATGCCCTGTGCGGAGCTGTGATCTGCAGTGGTTTGGGTGAGGCTGAAGCTCTCAGGCGTTTTTGTGGATACTGCTGCGCTGAAATTTGGCACTGAGGTCTGTTGGAGCTTAAGGCGGCTTGGTTCCCTACCTGATCCGGTTGGCTGCTTCCCCATGCGAGGGGGCCTGTCAGACCCTTTTAGACCAAAGTGACACAGTGAAGTGGCACGTGGAATAGGGCTTGAGTCTCCCAAGGGGAAACTGTTTTTTGGAGGGTGATTTCTGAGCTGCCTTTGATTATGTTTCGCAGGCTATTCGTCGCATTAACGGAAAAGATTGAAAACTTGCGTAGCCTTTTAGAGGCTAAGTCCAAAAGTTGTTGGAAATCGGTTGGTTTCTAACCGCCCTCAAACAGCCCTGCTGACATGTCACAAAAATAGGGTGTTGACTTCTCTGCCCCCATCCACAGGAGCGGTTCAAGGACGCCTTGTGTAGTTTGTACTGGCAATGCTTACGCGCCCACCTAGCACCAAGGTCTTTGGGTGCAACGATGCTTAGGTCGTAGATACCGCTCTGGCGATGCAGTCCAATGAGGGACGCCACAGATGCATTAACGATGTCTGGATAGGACAAAGTGGCACACCAGAGTGATGCAGAAAGAACTGAAGGGGCTTGGGGATAGATAACTCTTTGATTGCCAAAGAAATCCCTGAGAGAAGTTGACAAGCCTTACCTCGGCACTGGTTTCACAGTTAGGGCTGCTTGGTTCCCCACCTGACCCGGTTGGCTGCTTCCCCATGCGAGGGGGCCTGTCAGAGATTTCAGACCAAAGTGTCACAGTGTTATGACACGTGGAATTGGCTCAAAGGATAGCAAATTTTGGGGGCTGATGGGAAGACTTTTGGGGAGTCAAAAGGTCGCACTTGGCTTCATTGAAGACCAATAGATCAGCAGTTTTTTCGGCTGTTTCGCGAAGGGCGATTAGTCCCCATGCGGGGGTACCGTTCGACATCGATAATCAACGCCCGTTTTTGTTGTTAGAGATAGACCCATGGATAAATCGTTGTTGCGACAGCAGGTGCTGGAACGACTTGCAGAGGATCTGTTGCGGGTGGAGCAAGCAGCTCAGACAGCGCATGAAGCAGCGACCCATGAAGAGAACATCGCTGAAAACAAGTACGACACCTTGGGACTTGAGGCGGCTTATCTGGCCACCGGTCAGGCACGTCGTGCGGATGCGATACGTCAGGCGATAGTGAGCTGGCGTAGCTTTTCCCCGGCCTTATATAAACCCAGCCAAGGCATACAGCTGGGGGCTTTGATTGTTCTTGTAGACGCTGACGATAAGCAACAGCGACTCTTCATAGGCCCCAAAGGGGGGAATATGACGCTGAGCTGTGATGGTGAACTGACCCAAGTCATTAGCAGTCAAGCGCCTTTAGCCAGAGCACTGCTTGGAAAGTGTGAGGGTGACGATGTTTCGCTGGAGGTGGCTTCAGTGCGGCGTGAGTTTGAGGTGCTGAAAGTCTATTGATGATCGCTGCGCTACACCATTATTTTGAGAGGTGCTTAGTCATTGGTTGGATGACGCAAATCGACCCTAAGCGGAAGTTGGATGCCTCTAGATCGGCGGCATAAAAGCAGACGTATGGTTCTTGCCGCCTCGAGCGTCGAGCTAGCCAAGCGGCCTGGCAGGGTCTTTGGCGCCCGACGCTAACTCATAACGTCGATCAATCCGTCCAAATGCCCCATTCGTTAATTACCTACCATGCAGGACAAGAGCGACTGAACGCGTCTTTGATTGTTGCTTGCAGACAAAAGATGCATGTTGCCTTAAGCATCGCCCCGATGCACTGATGACTTAGACTGTTCAATGAACAATAGGAGCAGGAAAAATCATATGGGATTGGAAGTGACATCGCGGGGGAGCAAGCTGTTGCGGGGTTACGGTACCGTCAAGTGGTTTGGTGGTTCGAACAACAAAACCGGCCGTGAGAATCACTTTGGATTCATTGAAGATCTCAATGGCAAGGACGTTTACTTGCACAAGGGTGACTGGAGGGGAAAGGCTCAGCCTGAAGAGGGCCAGCTGGTAACGTATCTGGAAGAAGAACGAAATGGCAAGTTCAGCGCTCGCCGAGCGGAAAGCCTGGACACCTCGGAAATACTCGCATCGGAGTGGTATTTAGCACTGTGCACTTCGACCCAGAGCAAACAAGTTACCTCAGCTCTCCAAAAGAGAATAGAGGAGAAGCTGCGGCAAAGCTTAGCCATCGCAGCTCCTGAGGACCTGCGCCAACTGTTCCAAGTGTCTCAGCGGTCAGGAGCCCTCTCGATATTTGGCCTTGTTGCCAGCGGCATAGATGCAGTGAAGAACTATGCGGTGCTGATGCAGGCGACCGGCCTACGTATCACTGATGCAGCTCCATGGGCAGGGCTATCACACCGAGTGGCGAGTCATTTTGAGGCCGAGATTGCAGAGCACCTAGGGAGCTTGGAGCCTCATGTGGCGAGGGAAAAATGCTCAGGTCAGCTGACAATCCTTCCGCCGTCTTTACTCACATATCTGCTTACCAGAGGCATCTTCACAACCACTGGCCAGCTTGGGGTAGCAAGCGTGAAGAATATCTACGACTATTTGAGCTCGGTGATTATCCGGGGAACTGCTACTTTCCCCGAGTACCTGCAAGCCAGCTTTGACGGGAGTTTTGTCTCCCCTAATGACCTACCTTCCAACCCGATCCTGCGTGACATCGTAGATAACCTGCGGTTCAAGAAAAGCCTATTTGAGAAGAATACTGACTTCATTGACATCTATAACGCATCAACCCGCCTGCAGCACAACGTTGAAACCTTCATTCTCAAGCACCTCTTAGAGCTTGTTATCGCAGGGAATGAACATCAGGTGGTGTACAGCGTTTTCATGCAGCGCCTATGGGAGGCGCTGACTTCGAAGACCCTACCGCTTGAGCATCAGGCAGCTAAATTGAGGTCTCTCTTTCCTCCATGCAATACGATGGGCCCTAAGCTATCGTGTGAAGCAGTTCATTGGCCCAAGAAGAACCGCTTTCTATGCAGGGGGAGGCTCTGTGCATTCAAGAGGATTCTGCCTGACCTCACTCATCACTTCTTGGACTTCAACATATACGATTGGTTGAGTCATTACGGTATCAACTACGCGGTGAGCGACTTGCCGCAGGCCAAGGACTTTCCGATCAAGCTGGCCAGCTATTTCAATCGTTTGCGGGAAATTTTTCCCGTGCTGCATTGCCGTGGATGTGGTGATCTGTTGCTACCTAACATGAGGTATGCACGGACTCAATACAAGGAACTTGTTGAGGGAGTTCTAGAAGTTAAGGAGATGGCTGCGGCCTATCGACTTACGGTCTTTCACTGCAACAATACCGACTGCGAAGAGCTAGACGTTGGTCACTACATTAGTCATTGCTTTGGATTTGGCTGTTACCACATCATTGATTCACGCGACTTGAAGCTTCAATGCAGTGAAGGCCGCTATATTTGCAAGGGGTGCGGAAGTTGCTGCCACAACCATGCGCGATCGCATCCTGTGGGACACTGTGCCGAGTGTGGTGACGAACTCGAGGTTTTGAGTGAGTCAGTGCAGGGGATACAAAGTACCTACAACCAAAAATACGTGAAGTGCAGGTCAGTGTCGTGCAGCTTCATGATCTACGGTGATGATTTGCCCTCAAAGTTCAGTCGCATTCCTGCGAAGGGCGATCCCGAAACTACTGATGCCGAAGAATTTTTTGATCTTTCCTAGGCTGTCTCCTATTGAGATTCGTTGCGGTTATCGCATCCCTGTAAGCTGTTGTATGCGCCGCATTCATAGTCTGATGGAGTCAAAGCAGCCACTGATGTAAGACCGTTTCTGGCCGACAGCAGTCCTTGTGCACGGACTCAGACACTGTCAAAGCTAGGGCCGAAACTGGCATAGAGAACCATATAGCTTTATGGTGAATAGTGCCACTTTCACACTGCCGAAATCCCTGCGTTAAGGCGGCCCCCATCCCTGATAGCTACAGGTGTCCGGAACATACGTGCGCAAGGCACTAGTTTGGAGACATGGGGTAATCAGGCAAGTCTGTTCAGACCCAGGCCAGCCTTCTGGTGTCTTGACTTTTTCCCTGTCGGGGATGGCACGGATCACCTTGAGGTGGAACTGAGGGCTGATCCACATGGCGTAGGCGTAGACCAGCTCTTTGCAAACGTAAGTACTACCGTAGCGGCCTGGAGTGGAAAGAAGCGGCTTACTCCGGGAATCCTCGGAATTAGAAAGCTCTGTGATCAGCTCTTGCGTTTTCTGTTGGCGCAAGAAATCTGAGGGCTGATGTGCCTTCTCTCCACCTGCTGCCTTGTGCAAGTCATTCAGGCAGAAGCGCCCTTCGCTGTCCTAGCGAATGGTGGTGGTGTCAATAACGATTGCGGTCATGTGTGTTCTCCTTTGATTTCAGAAAAAGAAAAACCCACGGGGTTGAGGCGTGGGCGATGTTCATATCAGAGGTGTTTACTGTCTGGCTTCGTTCAAAAGCATCTTTGCTACGTTCATGAAGACTGCTGCGATGGCTTCACGGCTCAGACCATCGCTCTCTAGTTCAGGGATCGTTGCCATTACTGACTCCCGCACCTCCTTGAGTGCCTCGATCTGGGCAGGGGTGAAGCAGTAGTACGCAGCGGGGGATGTGACTGCTGCTGCCTCTTCCAGCTTCTGGACGGTGGTGTTGTGCTTCTTTGCCAGTGCCTCGATGTGACGTTTGGCAATGGCTGATCCCTCGTCACCTGCCTTGGCACGGCGGGACAGCTTTGCGACCTTCTCAGCGGAGCGTTCGTCCAGCTCGATGGTCTCGATGGACTCAGCCTGGATGTCACTGAGGTCGGCTGGGAGCAGGGCTGTTTGCTTCTGCTCGTTGAACCACTCCTGTAGAGCTACTGGGTGGGTGATTTCAGGCGGGTAGTCGGCAACCATTGCCGAGTAGGTTTCAGCCAACCACATTGCAGCGCTACGGGTGCGGGGCTTGATGTCATCGAAGCCGTGCTCCTTGACCCACTGCCCAAATAGCTTGTCGCTCTTGTGCATCCTGCGACCCACCAGCAGAGCCTCCCCGACTTCACGCCAGAGTTCCCGTTGCTCGGCTGCGGTGGCTTTGATTCGGTGCCACGCACGTTGACCACGGGCTACAACGGCGTCTGTCATCACAATTTTTGCGATGTTGTGGCCTGCTTGGATTAGATCAACGTTGCAGTTTTCTAGACACTGGGCTGAGGGGCAAACTGAATGGCCTTGCTGGTTTCAGTCTAGATGTCACAGTGAGTCGGGTGGGAACTGCACTGTTTACTTCTGTTCGTTGAATTCTTTTTGAATTTGGAGAGGGGCTGAGCTAACCGGAGTAACACTCCGACTAGCCCCCGAGTTGGGGGGCAACCAAATCACGGCGTTGCGGTAGAAAGGGTGAATATCGTTGAAGCCCAAGCCCGCACCCACTCCCCCATACACACAGTTGGTGTTGGCTTGGGGGAATGCACTGACTTAAACGGCGAGGTCAAGGGGAAGGTCAGAAATGTCTTTTAGACGTTTGCCGTCAACCATGATTCGCAGCAACTCAGCTGCGTCTTCCAGTTTGAGTATTTCCAACGTTTCCTGTAACTCATAAAGCGCGAAGTGGTAGACGCAGTCAATGTCTCCAGTGCCTAGTGCGATGGAGGCCAATCGACTTGGCAGGGGCTCTGCAGTAACGACGACTGCGTGAGGAAGCCGTCCTTTGCGGTTACGTACCAAGTTGAGCGCCTCAGACCTTGCGTTTTGTGCTCTGTCGCTGCGGATAGTCCATTTGCATGAAATGCTGGCGTGTAGCAGTGGCAGACCACCGTTTGCTTTACGTAAGCTAGCTAAGGTCGTGACAGTGTTGTCGATGAGAAAGTCATTGGCGTTAATGGCTTCATCAGTTTCTGTAGCCCTGGCTACAACGATGTCTGGTGTGATGGTGTAGTCGCTACCCAGTGCGGCCGCTAGATCTGGGTTGGTCTTTGCAGCGTTATCCAGAGCCACCAGATGAGCGTATTGCTCGTACTTGGCAATTTCTAGACGATTGCGACCAGAAACCTGGTGAACATCCCATGTACCAGGGCGGAGATGACCAAGCTTGGCGAATGTCTCACTGACAAAATCTGCGCATATGCTTTCGAATTGGTTGCCCGAGGTTTGTCCTGCAATTCGTTCACTTACTGTCTCAGATTTCAGCAGCTTGGCAATGCCACTTGCAACCGCTTTGCTTGTTGTGTTACTGCTATCAGCATTGCTGACGATGCCTGCTGAGTTCGTTGTCAGTGTGGTTTTCAGCAGTGTGGCGTGAAATCGTTTACGTGCTTCAGAAAACTCGGCAGGGAAAGTCATTAAGCAACCTTGAAAGAGCGTCTTGTTGATAGGGCAGCATAGATCTGGCGTGCAACTGCTGCAGCCACAGGCGGAGGAAACGCGTTTCCAATCTGTCGGTAGGCGGCAGTTTTGCGACCAAAAAATTGCCATTCATCAGGGAATCCTTGGATTCTGGCCGCCATTCTAGGAGTCAGTCTAGGCATACCGATGAAATCTTTGGGAGGGGGTGCATCCCAGATGCCCATACCGTCAACACCCAAAGTTGCCCATGCCTTTTTAGCGCGTGTGGGACCTAGATCTGGCCCACCATGCTTTTTAGAGCCACCCACCAAGGTAGGTGCTATTGCGTTGGCTTTATCGCGCCATTCGTCTGCCCCGATCCAGCCATCAGCTTGCATAAGGTCGTGTAATAGCTCACCGACAGTTGGCGGTAGTTGCTTACTTGGCTCCGGCCAAGAGAATTTATCGGCGCGATCTTTGCGAATACCAACAAAAACAACTCGAGGGCGGAGTTGAGATACACCGTAGTCTGACGCGTGGAGTAACTGCCAGCCTGGCTCATAGCCAAGTTTTTGCATTTGCTTGTCAATGCTTGCGCGATAGTCGTCAAAGACAGCATCTAGCAGGCCACGTACGTTTTCAAGCATGACTGCTTGTGGACGGCATTCATCTACAAGGCGCAGTGCTTCTGGGAAAAGGTCACGTTCGTCATCTGGACCAAGCTGCTTTCCTGCTTTTGAGAAAGGAGGGCAAGGTACGCCACCAGCTAGCAAGTCGATACCCTTGTAAGGGAGTCCGTTAAATTCGCGCAGATCTCCCTCAACGACATTCCAGTGTGGTCGATTGAGGCGCAAGGTGGCGCATGCAGGTGGCTCAAGTTCAATCAGTGCAGAGTGGTCAAAACCGGCCATCTCAATTCCGAGGGCTTGACCGCCTGCCCCTGCACACATTTCTAGCGATGTAAATTGGCTCATTGACCTGAATTGTGCAGCACATTGGCTGTATGGATATACATGACTTTAGATGTGCTCGTGAATTTAGCGACTTTTCTTAGATAGCTGTGGACTCAGGAGTAAGCGGTGCCTTTGAGAAGTTCGTCGTTGCAGGGGTTTAGCTCTGTGATCCAAAAAATACAGATCACCCCAAGGACTCACCGCACATCTCGAAAGCCCCAACCAGCCCCCAAGAGCTGGCTGGAGCCTTCCCTGACACACCTTCAAAACTGGCATAAACAACCAGAAAGCTATATGGTTATCTATGCCACTTTCAGCGCAGTTTTAGAGGTCGACTTCCTCTGCAGTGAACCCGTGATCCAGGCGTCTGAAGCGGTGGCCGTCCTTCCTCCAGACTGCATTGCTCATACATGCCATCCGTGCAGCCTCAGTCCACGTCCGCTGGGCACACTCAGGTGCCACGGATGCTTTGACTGAGCGTGAGCTGAGGGACTGGATGTCAGGATCTAGGTTGTCCAGGTAGTCGTTGATGGCCTGGGCTAACTGGTTCATCGTTCCTTGTACTGACATACCTTCCCTGACGGTCTTCAAGGGTGGTTGATCACCTACTTGTCCGAGCCACGTAGAACCCTGAAACAGCTGGTGTAGCAGCCTTGCATCCTCGTATCCAGCCACCAAGAACACCTTCTTCCTTGGGGTCTGCTGACCAGCTCGGATCGAGGTTCTTCCAACGGCCTGGTACACGGTGTGAATCCGATAAGCCTGAAGCACCTGATCCTTGGTCAGCCCTGTCCTTGTCTGTACCCATTCAGCCTCTTGGGGGTTAGGGTTGGTGACGGCCAAGGCAAGGATGTTGTCCGTGTCCTTGAAGTCGTTAAGTCCGTGGCTGATCACAGGGAT
>ERZ1035048.717-NODE-717-length-9840-cov-8.614819_pt1 | contig 9840 bp, 7 predicted proteins | sample MGYA00520587_ERZ1035048 | MGnify/ENA primary metagenome ERZ1035048 (study PRJEB33766, sample SAMN09781693) | gut metagenome | biome: gut microbiome | host: Homo sapiens | place: Madagascar | study: EMG produced TPA metagenomics assembly of the PRJNA485056 data set... | reverse complement strand
GATAAAGATGTCTTCACAAATGCAGATAATGATGTGTCAACATTTAAAATATTTAAAATGTTAACCGATATTGAATTTTCAGATGTGTTGGAAGATGATAAGGAAACTCTTAATGCTATATTAAATAATCCTTCTTTATTATGGTTAAAAGTAGGAGAAGAAGTAAACGAAATATGCAACCATATTTTTGTTAAGTATTATAATAATATTCAAGAATTTTCTAAATATCCTGAAAAGGTTCAAGAATATTTAATAACAAAACAAGCTAATAATATATTACAAGAAGCAAACAATAGAGAAGCATTGGAAATAGAAAGAAGAGAAGCAGAGTTAAAAAGAGAGTTAGAGAAATTGAAAGCAGAAAAAAGCAAAGTTGGAAATAAAATAAATGGCTAGTGGCGATTTAGATTTTGTTCTTTCTGAAATTAGAAATGCTATAAAAGATAGTATGTCTACGATGGAAAAAGAGCTTAAAGATACACACCAATTAATGGTATATGAAGCTTATCAGCAATATGTGCCTAGAAGTGGTTATGTAAGGCGTATGGATAGTGGAGGATTGTCAGCGCAATCTAATTTTAAAACTACAATAAACGCAAAAAAAGATTCTTATGAATTAACTTTGGAAAACACTACGGTTGGTACGGGTAGAGGTCGTCCAAGATTGGATATATTAATAACTACAGCTTCACCGTGGAGATCAGTTCCACGAAGACCTTTTATGGATAGAACCGCCAAAGAATTTGATAAAGAAGCAACTGATATATTAAGGAAATCATTATCTTCTCGTGGCTTAACAGTAAAATAATTTCATAAATAAAATATCAATGGGGAGATAGTTGAGAAACTATTCTCCCTTATTTTTTCTCAAAAATTAAAAAGAAAGGGAGATGGATATATGGCGAATAAATTAAATGTAAAGGTTGGCGTTGAATTAGAAAGTAACAAGATTAAATCTGATTTGACTAGCTTATTAAAAAGTTTAGAAAGTCAAAAAATCAAATTGTCTTTTGATTCCTCTAGTACAAAGAGTTTGCAAAATACTATTAAAGACATAAATAAGTCCATATTAGATTTAAACAAATCAGCTTCAAATATAAAGTTGAATTCTAGCTTAACTTCAAACTTAAAACAGGCAACGGCGTCAGTAAAAGAACAAAATACGGCGTTAAAAGAACAACAATCTACGTATAGTAAGTTAAAAGCATTGCAAACAGAAGAATACGCTATAAAAAAGCAACTTATAAGTGCGACAGGTGAACATAAAGCTGTTCTTGAGAAAAATTTGACAACAGTTAAAGAACAAAAAGCAGAACTATTATTGATGTCTAATACTCAAGATAAACTAACATTATCTGTTAAAGAAACCGAAAAATTAAGAGATAACGAAGCTAAAAAGATAAGAGAATTAGAACAAGCACAAGCTAAATATGCGGATTCTATGAATAAAGTTAAACAATCTGCTTTGGATAACATGAACACCATGGGATTATCTACTGCTGAAGCAGAAAAGTTTAAACAAAAAATAGAAAGTGTAAAATGTGAGAATTTAGCACAAGTTAAAAATGAAGTGTCGGCAATACAGAAAGAGATGGAATCGGCTAGAAATAAAGTTTCTGATTTTAGTGCTACATTGCAAAATATAGGAGATATTTCTAGCCAAATAGGTAACGCATTATTAGGTGCGTTTGCATTGCCAACGGCAGGATTAGCTTATGCAACAAAAGAACTTACAGATTTTAGTTATGAGATGAGTAAATTTAAACATTGCTCGGTTGCATAGAAATATGCTTCAAAAAACATTGGGGAAACTCGGTTCAGAAATAGGAAACTATATTATGAGTAAGGGAGGCTAAATATAAATTTAAAATAAAGAGGGTGTTAATTATAGCTACACGATTTAAATTTGAAGAAGTAAAAAAATATGTAGAAGATAATTCAGGTTGCAAATTAATTTCTAATGAGTATAAGAATACAAAAACAAAAATGTTATTTTTATGTTCATGTGGGAAAGTTTTTGAAACTACATTTGAAAGGTTTAAGCTAGAAAAAAGACAATGTAATGAATGTGGTTATAAAAATGGTGGAAAATTACAGGCTACAAAATACGAAAATTTTAAGAAATTCGTAGTAGAGAATTCAACAAGTATTTTATTAAGTAAAGATTATAAAAATTGTCATACAAAATTAAAATTTAAATGTAAATGTGGGAATGAATATGAAGTAGAACCAAGAGCGTTTATTTCTAATGGGAAAAGACAATGTAACAAATGTGGCATAGCTGAATTAGCAAGGAGAAGGTCTAAATCTATGGATAAATTTGTAAATCAAATATACGATATCTTTGGGGACGAATTTACCGTCATAGGGGAATATATTAATTGTCATACACATTTAAAAGTTAAGCATAATAAATGCGGGCATATTTATAATGCATATCCTTCGTCATTATTAAGAGGGATAGGTTGTCCAATATGCAATGAAAGTAAAGGAGAGAAGATGATACGAAGTTATCTGTCAGCTTTAAATGCGGATTTTATTCATCAATATAGAGATCGTGATTGTAAAAATAAGAAGGTTTTACCTTTTGATTTTGCAGTATTTGATAAAGGAACATTACTTTTTCTTATAGAATATGATGGTAGACAACATTATTCACCGATTGAGAAATTTGGCGGGGGAGAAAGCATTCTTTCAGACTAAGATAAATGACAATATTAAAAATGAATTTTGTAAAAACAATAAAATACCTTTATTAAGAATTCCTTATTGGAAATTTAATGATATAAACAACATTTTGGATAATTATTTTAAATTTATACATGCTAATACCGAGAGGGATTGCATCACAATTCCTTGTAACGCATAGAGGTTGAACGATACGAGAGTAAAAATACCTCCAAGAGTCTCCGACACCTTAATATTAAGTTAAAGGTGAAAATATATGCTGAACTATATTGAAAAATATAGAATATAAGGATAAAAAACCTTATAGGTAACAAATTGAGTGTGCAAGCAGTTTCTGGTGCAACAACTGTTGAAATGGAACAATTAGAAGCAATGGCAAAACAAATGGGTTTGACCACTATGCACACAGCAAAAGATAGTGCTGAAGCCTTAAAATACATGGGTTGGAAACAAATAGCCTAGCCCACCTAAATAGAAATATTTAGTGAATAAATTTGGTAAAATCGGAAAAAATCTACGTTATGTATTGAAATTTGAAATAAAATATGGTATTATTTGTATAAGAGATAGGTAAGCAGTAATTAACCATGCCGATAAGAAGCTTCAGGTAAAGATAATTATACTTGTCAATATTGTGGAGATAACAAAGGTGGGAATTTGGTGGCACACCATATACTTAACTATACAGAATATAAAGAATTAAGATTGAGTTTAGATAATTCTATAACTCTATGTAATAAATGTCATAAGTCTTATCACGATTTTTATGGATATAAAAACAATAATAAATTACAATTAAATGAATTTATAGATAACTACCAAAAAGACAATCTTAGCTAGATAGTCTTTTATTTTATTTTAAATTTCAATACATAATATGAAGATTCCGAGGAAAATTAGTAGATTGCGAAAGGCTACTAAAATCCGTAGAGCGTAGGGTTGAATAAATATAATACCCCAAGAGTACCAAATACCCTCCTATTAAGTTAAGGGTAATAATGTACGCCAAACTGGGTATGAATTAACATACCGATGAAAATGAGGGAAATCTCCAGAGGTTAGAATAAAAAATCTAACGTTAAGAATAAATTGATGGCTGGATGGAATGCTCAATCTATGATGGATGGGTTACCATCGGTATTAGCACTTGCTACAGCAGGTGGAATTAATCTAGGAACTGCCAGTGATATCGTGACTGATGCATTAACAGCGTTTGGATTAAAAGCTTCAGATACGTCACACTTTGTAGATGTATTAGCGACAGCATCGTCAAAGTCAAATACAAATGTAACCCAAATGGGTGAAGCATTTAAAATGTCGGCATCAATTGCTGGGGCATTTAATTATAGTATAGATGATACTGCTTTGGCATTAGGATTAATGGCTAATGCGGGGATTAAAGCAGGAATAGCAGGTAGATCATTAAGACAAATATTATCTACCATGACAAGCGACTTAAAATTAACAACCAAGTCAACAGATGAATATGTAGTAGCCACAACTAATAGCGATGGCACTATGAGAGCATTAAGACCTGTGCTTGTTGACATGAGAAAAGCTTTTGCGGATATGACGGATTCTCAAAAGGCAAGTAATGCGGAAGTAACAAAATGCTTCATATGTTCATAAAGAGCATATAAAAATTCTTTGAATTGCTGGAACATCCTAAAGCTAACTAAACTACAACATGACCTTGAAATAAGGGTGAGTGTGAAAGTTACGAAAGTAGAAAAAATTAGTTAGATAATATAAGGTTAAATCCTAAGTATTTTAATAATGGACGATCAGCAACTAAGCTCCGAATAGGAGAAAGCTCAACGACTATCATGGCAATGAGTACATTATAAGCGATTGATAATGGAAGTGGAGAATACCTAAAACTATAATATGTAGAATGGTAATGAAATAGTCTACTCTTATGTGAAAGCATAAGAAGTTCATAAGAGAACTGTATAGGAAGTAGCGATCCTGTATGAATATAAGGCAATAGCGGGTAAAGTTTTGCCCACTTTAAATTTAGGAAAATCGGTGAAGACTAAGTGTAAATAATATTTTTTTTAAAGTTTTGAATATAATAATATAAATAAGGAGGTGTATAAAATGACAAAAAGAACAAGTTTAGAAACTATAATTCAGAAGTGTAAAGAATGGAATGTAATCTGTTTGGAAAAATCATATATAAATAATAAGACAAAAATGAAATTCCAATGTAATTGCGGAGAAATTTTTGAAAGACGTTGGGATGGTATGATAAAAAAAGATAGCTCTAAACAATGTGAAAAATGCAATGGAAGGATAATGTGGGATATCGATAAAATTTATGATAAATGTAATCAAGCAGGAATTACTTGTCTAGAAACTAAATATAAATCCATTTCAAGAAATATGAAATTTCAATGCAGATGTGGTAATGTTTTTGAAAGAAGATGGAGTGATATTCTTAAAAGAAAAAAATATTTATGTGTCTCATGTATGAATAATAATGTTGTATGGACATTAGAATTAATAAAAACTCAATGTAAAAAAAAGAATATAAAATGTCTTTCAGATAAATATCACAATACTAATACACCTATGAAATTCCAATGTAATTGCGGAGAAATTTTTGAAAGACGTTGGGGAGATATTTTAAGGAGAGATAAATATAAATGTCAAAAATGTTTAGGTAGAATATATTGGGATATAAATTCTATTAAGAAAGAGTGTAAAAATCTTGATTTGATATGTATATCGGATTCTTATAATACCTCACAAGACAAGTTAAAGTTTAAATGCAAGTGTGGCTCTGAATTTGAAAGATCTTGGAGGGCAATTATCGGTCAAAATCAAACATTGTGTAACAAATGTGCAAATATTTTATCTAAGGGTGAAAGATTAATATTAAAATATTTGGAAAGCAATAATTACTCATTTAAAACGCAATATAAAATAACAGATTGCAGAAATATCAAACCTCTACCCTTTGATTTTGCAATATTTGAAAATAATAAGTTAAAAATAATAATAGAATACGATGGAGAGCAACATTATACACCTAAATTTAATAATTCTCAAAAGGAATTTTTAAAAATACAAGAAAGAGATAAAATTAAAACACAATATTGTTTAGATAACAATATACCTTTATTGAGAATACCTTATTGGGATTTAGAAAATGTTATAGAGATATTAGATAAAACTTTAAAAAATAAATGATTTATATATGTTAATACCGAGGTAATTAGAACACCATCTAATACCGTAACGCATAGCGGTTGAGCGATAAGGGAGCGATAATACCGCCACGAGTCCTAAACTTTCTTATCAAGGAAGAAAATATATGCTAAACTGGGTTAGAAATGACTAACCGATGAAAATGAGGGAAACCTCCAGAGCTATGGATAAAAAGCCATAGGTTAATAACAAATTGAAAACTGGTTATAAATAATAGCCACCTCATATAGTAATATATGTTGACAACTTCCTTGAATTGCTGGGAAATCCTAAAGACTACTTGCCACAAAGTAAGAATGAAATAAGTCTAAACTTGACGGAAGGAAACTAGAAAGAAAAAGTAGTATAGATATAAGGTTTATCCTAAGTATCTTTTAACAATGGATAATCAGCAGGTAAGCTCTGAATAGGAGAAACTTCAACGACCATCCTTTATAGGAGTAGGATTTAAGTGAATCCGAAGTGGGGAAGCCCCTATAATATTATAGGGTGAAGATATGGTCTGTGCTTATATGAAAGTATAAGATGTCTAATAAGACAAATTAGTAGTAACGACACTAATTTAACATAACAGATGTCGGGTCTGCTTGCAATAATGAATGCAACTGATGAAGAATTTGATTCTTTAGCAAACGCCATTGATAATTGCAATGGTTCTGCTAAAGAAATGTCGGGAATAATGGCTAGAGTTATTGGTCACTTCTATGGTAACATAGTCGATTAAAGATACCAAAATCGGTGGAAACTAAGTAATGATACAAATAATTCAAAGATATAAATAAAATAATTTAATGATTTTTATAACCTACTGAAAAACACTTTGAATTAATAATTGTTATATGTTAATACCGAGGAAAGTTAGAGGATTAAAATACTCTTTCTTCCGTAGAGCATAGCTTTTGAAACTATCATTTTGATAGAATAAAATAAAGCCACGAGTGGTATCCTTCCTAGAATAATAGGAAGAAGATATATGCCAAACTGGGTTAGAAATGACTAACCGATGAAAATGAGGGAAACCTCCAGAGCTATGGATAAAAAGCCATAGGTTAATAACACATGGATAACTTAAAAGGAGATTTTGAATTATTTAAGTCAGCTGTTTCAGGTGTAGCATTAAGTTTTGGTGACGTTTTAGAGCCTAAACTTAGAAGTGGAATTAAAGCTGTAACAGAGGTTGTATCAAGCTTTGGTGATATGAGTGATTATTCTAAACAAGTGCTTATAGATATAACATTGTTAGGAACTGGTGCAGGGATAGCTTTTAAAGTTTTTGGTACTGGTTCTAAAGCTATTGGAAAATTTATAGATAGTTGTACTAAAAGCAACGGGGCAATTGTAAATATGGCTAATTCTTTAGGTATGTCTGTAGGTCAATTTGGACTTTTAACAGGTGGTATAGGTCTAGCTGTTGGTGCATTAGGTGGTCTTGTGTATTGGCTTGCTACAGCAGAACAAAGACAAGAGTCATACAATAAACAGTTAAAACAAAGCATGGAAAATACTAAAGAATCTATCAAAGCCAATACTGAAACGATAAAAAATGCAAAACAAGCATTATTTGAAGTTCAAGAAATGGAGAACAAGATTAATTCGACAGATAACACCGAAGAAAAAACAAGGCTAACCGAAGAATTGTTAGAAAAGAAGAAAAGCATATTGCAATTATTCCCAGAATTAGCTAATGGATTTGATAGTGAAGATCAAGCCATGAATAACTTAAATGGTAAAATGGAGCAATATATAAAATTAAAAGAGCGTGAGTTAGAACTAGAGCAAAAAAAATTGGCTTCTGATGCTAAAGAATGGTTAAAAGAAAATGGGGTAAACATGGGTAGCAATATTGAGAAATATGAAAAATCTCAAAAAACCTATAATGATATCCAAAATGCTTTAGATTTATTATCTCAATATGATGAACAAGCCGAAATAACTTATAGTTATATAGATGGATATAGTGGAAAAGTAATAACAAAAACTAAAAAGGTTGGAGAATTACAGGCTGACCTTATAAAACAACAATCAACGTCTACGGATTTGATGGAAGAACATTACGATAAAATAAATGATGAAGCTGAGGCGTTATTAAATAAACAAGCTAGTGGTGCTAAACTTACACAAGAAGAATTAAAAGCCCTTGAAACTTATCAAAAATACCTTCAAGAAGGATATAAGGGTGAATTAGGTGAACATAATGTAGCTAAAGGGATTCTTGAATCAGCAGATGTAATCGAAGAATATACAGAGAAAATTAAAGAATGTGTTGATAAAGGCAAGTTTAGTATGGATGATTTTAATTCAGCTATTGAAAACATGACACAGGTAGCTGGTAGAGATTTTGGCGAACTTAACGGAACTGTTTCTCAAGTGTTCAGTAAAATGAAAAATGAATTAGCTGAAGAAACTTTGAGTATAGATGAATTTAATAGTGTAGTAGAAACTATGTCATTTTTTGCTAGTGATGCATTTAATAATTTATCGGAAGCTTCTCAAGCTAGTCTTACTGGTATGATGGAAGGTATGGCTAATGGAACAATAAGCACCCAAGAATTTCAAATGGGCGTAAATAGCTATTTAGATTTAGTAGCAAATGGATATGATAATTTAAGTCAAGCCGAGCAAACTGCTGTAAGTAAAATGGCTGAAGATTTGGCACAAGGAAAGATGTCTGGTGAAGAATTTGCCCTTGGTATGGAATCAATGCAATTTTTAGCTTCAGAAGCATTTTATAAATTAGATCAGGCTAGTCAACAAACATTACAGGCAATGACTGAAAATTACAATAATAATATATTAACTGCACAAGAATTTGCTCTTGGGGTATCAGCTATGGAGTTTACTGCTTCGGAGGCTTTTTCTAATTTAGATACTAATGCACAGCAAACATTTATGTCTTTATTACAATCCTTTGGGAACGGTGAGATATCTGCACAAGACTTTGCTAACGGTGTTGGTACTTATATGGGGTTATCTCAAGAAGCTATTGGCAGATTAGCTAATATGTCTACATCAGATATTCAAACATTAATGAATAATTTCTTCAATGGTAAATTAAGCTCAGAAGAATTGCAACAAGCTATCGACATGATGCATAGCAACCCTGATTTACCTGCAAATATAGCTGTAGAAATGTTGCAAGTAAGAAAGGCTATGCAAGCTACAGAAAACGAAAGAGATACCCTTCAGGGTAAAATAGACACCATGAAAGGCAACCAAAAATGGTCTAACGAATTTAGTAATCAAATAGATACTGTGATTCAACAGTTTCAAAAAGGTGAAATTTCAGGTGACGACCTTCAAGAAAGGATAAATACTTTAAAGGGTAATCCTAATTTTTCTCAATATGTGACAAAAGAGTTAGAAGATATAATTAAAGCTATGATTGAGAATAAAAACAAAGGGGACGATCTTCAAGAAAGGATAGATGCTTTAAAAGATAATCCTGGTTGGGCTAGCCTTATGAGCGGACAGTTTGACACAGTTAAGACTAGTGCTGACGGCGCAAAAGGGAGTGTAGATAATTTAAATGGTTCTATTGGAAGTTTGCAAAATAAAACTGTAACGTTAAATGTAAACACTAATTATACTACTTCAGGCACTCCTACTCCACAATCTAGTGGTGTGAAAGTGCTTTCAGCCAATGACGATTTCCAAGTACCAGTTTATTCACCTTCTGAAGAAGCTGTAATGCCTTTATCAAATGTTAGGAGTACACCTACATATGTTGCGGGAGATGATGGAATTGCTTCTCCAATGGTTGAAGACGTTAGCTCTCAAGATTCTATTACGTCAAGAGCATCAGCTTCTAATAGCAAATATTCTTTTTCTCCAAATAATAATAAAAACCATTCTAATTTATCAGATGCTGAAAAAGAATTACAACAAGAAAGAGAAAAATTAGAATCTGATGCTGATAGTGCTATAAAAAAACTTAGAGAT
>ERZ1035048.716-NODE-716-length-9844-cov-12.739912_pt1 | contig 9844 bp, 5 predicted proteins | sample MGYA00520587_ERZ1035048 | MGnify/ENA primary metagenome ERZ1035048 (study PRJEB33766, sample SAMN09781693) | gut metagenome | biome: gut microbiome | host: Homo sapiens | place: Madagascar | study: EMG produced TPA metagenomics assembly of the PRJNA485056 data set... | reverse complement strand
CACTTTGGGGCTTATTGGCAAACCACAACCTGTTCCGCAAGTCAATCCATTCCTTCCTACCTATTTTCTTTCTTATGTAGCAATAGGCAAAAACATCGTTGGTCACATCAATCTTCTTGTATTGGCATTCCAATATCATCTTGCCATCCTTATCCTTGATGCCTTTCAGTCCTTTTTCGTCTTCTACAATCTGATAGCCATAGGTGTCCATGATCATCTGCTGTTGGCGCTTATGGTTGATAATTTTCATCATCTCCTCATTACCATCCATCATCAAGTCCATCCTGCAGTTGTGACTATTAACCTGCAGACACGCCTCTTGCAGAATGTCTTCCAGAGAAGTACGTCCTTCAAACATGCTCTGCCAATCTCTATCCACAGATGGCAATCCAAACCGCTTATACAGTCCCACGTTGTCCAGTATCACGCAGTATTCTTTACCTTCTGCCACTCGCAGTCCACGTCCCACCATTTGCATATACTTAGCCAAGGACAGTGTAGGCCTCGCCAACTGTATGAACTCTACATCAGGACAGTCGAAGCCCTCCGAGAATAAATCCACACTTACCAGTACCTCAATCTCATCGGAAGTATTTGAAGCGGAATTTAGGGAAGAGGAGAGCGAGGAAGATTTGAATCTTTCAATAAGTTCTTGTCGTTCAGCAAGCGGTGTCTTGCTCGAAATCGCCACAGCCTTGATGCCATTCTCCCGATAGAACTCCGCAATATGCTCAGCATGTTGAATACTAATAGCATAGACGATACCTTTCTTTCCAGGCACATACTCCTTGATAGTAAGGCATAGTCTTTCGCGTGATGGCTTCACATCCATCACCTCGTTCAGTTCCTTTTGCTGATAGTCACCATCAGCACCTCGTTTCTGCAACGAGTCTATCAGCAGCTGGTCAGCACTGTCTGGCTTGATGGAGTAGTAGTCATAAAGACTCAACCGTCCTTCGGCAATAAACTTCTCCATGCTCCATGAGCACAGCAGGGTATCAAACAAATCCGTGAATCCTTTGCCATTCAATCGATAGGGCGTAGCTGTTAGTCCCAACTTCTTCGCCTTCGGATAGGCATTCATCACCTCAGCGTATGTCTCCGCCAAAGCATGGTGCGCCTCGTCTATCACTATCAACCCCGGCTTCTCTTCCATCTCTCCATAGTGTCTCGACAGCCATTGTATCGTTGTCACTTTGATGGAGGTGGTTAGGGAAGAGAAGAATCTTTCCAAGGTGTCCTTGATTTGTGAAACGAGTTCACGACGATGGGCTACCACCCACACTTCCTCTTTCAAGAACAAATCTACGAGGGCGGCAAGCAGATACGTCTTTCCCGTTCCAGTCGGCATTTGCACCATGACAGCATCATGATGCTTGAATGCTTCTTGCACTCTCTTCACCATGTCCTCCTGATAATCAAAAAGCTTTATCTTCTTCATTTCAGATTGATTGTCTGTGTTTTTCCCGTAATGCCTGTTACCACGGCGATTCCATTGTCATGAATCTCCACCTTCTCATATTTGGCATCAACAATCACTTTTCCTTTCAATGTCATAACACCCCAATGTCTGGGAACCTGTTCAAAGGCGCAATAAGCACCGACAGGTTGCGCTATACTGTGGTAGAGGGGTGGCACGATAACTTTACCATCTACCTTCACACCCCATTTCTTTCCTGCTTGATACAATTCCACATGTCCTGCTTCTGACTTCTCATGCAAAAGAAGCATCTCGTTTTCTTCCATTTCCTTCTTTTGCAACATCGCCTCATGATAGTATTTCTTGCCAAGGCGAGGCATCACAAAATTCAAATCTTCCTTCTCATTCTTTGGATGATTGCATCCTATATAAGTCTTCTTCAAATTCGAATCCACCAGGTAGTAGTCCTCTTTGCTGTCCATGACAACGATACGTTCACCATACAGGACTGCACATAACCAATACACATGTTCGTAATCATTACGCAGGAAACACACATTCCTGCTCTCTTCATTGCTCATGCGCATCTTCCCTTCATTACCCTCACAATAGTACCATACCTGACAACCGGGAGCAGAAGGTCTGAATCTGAATATCATATAGTACCCATAATTCTGAAAATCATATTGTGAAGGACGATAGGGCAGAGAAAATTCTTCTTGGGTTCGAGACATGAAGATGTCGTTATATTCTATAAATTCCCATCCTTTTATGTTGACAACATGGGGAGCTTCTGCTACGTTAGTGCCATCGTCGATGACAGCTTTTGCCAACAGGTCATAATAGCATTTCGCCTTTCTGCGAGGTCGGTAGAACAGGATGTTGCCATCCAACAGCTTCATGTCATAGTAATCGCCTGGCTCCAAGACCTGTTCTCCTTGTCGGTTCACTACCGTCATCTTTCCATCAGGCAGTTTGATGATGGCAAACTCCCCTTTGCAATCAACAAACTCACGATACTGTAGTGTTTGGAGCAATTCTTCATGGCTCATCACCATCATCATTTCTGAGTCTGGATGAATCTGAATATCGTCTTGCTCCTCGTTCATCAGGAAAAACTCTCTATCCTTCGGAGTCTCCTTTCTCTTGCCAACTTTCAGCTTTCCTTCAAACATAGCATTCCAGTTCCATACTTGCGAAGGCAACCCGAACACCCGATACAGTCCCACATTATCTATAATCACGCAGTTCTTCTTTCCCTTAGCCACTCGCAGTCCTCGTCCCACCATCTGCAGATACTTGGCAAGCGACAGCGTTGGTCGAGCCAACTGTACAAACTCTACATCCGGACAGTCAAAGCCCTCCGAGAATATATCCACATTCACCAATACTTGGATGTCACCTTTCTTGAAGGCTTCAATATCTTGTTGTCTTTCCGTAGCAGGAGTCTTCGAGTCAATGGCTATGGCTTTCACGCCATTTTCTTGATATAGTTTTGTGATTTTCTGAGCATGAGAAATATTGATAGCATAGACGATGCCCTTTCTGTCTTTACCAAATTCTTCCAAACTCCGATAGAGCCTTTCGATACTCGGCTTTTTATTCAGCAACATATCCATTTCCTTGTTCTGGTAGTCACCATCTGCTCCTCGCTTCTGCAAGGAGTCGATGAGCCGTTGCGTCACACCATCCGATTTGATGCTCACAAAATCGTATGTTGCCAATCTTCCCTTGCTGATAAACTCAGGAACACACCATGACTGTACCAACACATCAAACAGGTCAGTGAATCCTTTGCCGTTCAATCGGCAAGGAGTAGCCGTCAGTCCCAGGAACTTAGCTTTCGGGAATCTCTCCCACATTTTCTTATAGGTCTTGGCAAGGGCATGGTGCGCCTCGTCAATCACTATCATTCCCGGTTCTTCCTCTATCTCGTCATAGTGTCTCATCAGCCACTGAATGGACATTGCCTTGACGGATGACAATAGGGAAGAGGTGTTTGATGCGTAATAGGAGTGGAACTTTCTTACGGTTTCGTTTATCTGCGACACAAGCTCTCTTCTATGGGCAACTATCCATACTTTCTCCATTGGATTGTTGCTCACGAAAGAGTCTATGACTGCTGTTAACAGGTATGTCTTACCTGTTCCCGTTGGCATTTGTGCCATCACGGACCGATGAAGGCGCAACTCACCTTCAATGCGCCCCTTCATGTCCTCCTGATAATCATAAAGCTTGATTTTCATCATAAAACTCCCTAAATAACAAGTGATATTTGTTTATAGTTAGAATGAAATATTGAAACATAACCAAAATTTTTCTATTCATCAATAGATTTTCTTGTTGAAATGCCAGAATAAGAGTTATAACTAACCCTTTTATTATAACACATTTCAGGTTCTTCTATATTAGGCGGCAACTTACCTGTGATAGAACGATGTTCTTCCATTTGGATGTAAAGATAGGATTTTTTTATCTTTAATAGTTTATCAACAATATCTTTACGTAAAAAGAAAAATGTACTATCATCACAAATAAAACTGGCAGACACCTCTTCATTAGCAAAGATATATGCTAGTCTATCAATATCAAATGTCAATTCCAACATTTGGCATATTTCGGAAGAAAGACAGACAAGATTTTTGTATTTGAACCTTTTTGTTGTCCATTCAGAGAAACAATATTTAACAAGAATACTAGCATTATCTTCAGTAAAATCCGTCTGTGTATCTATGAGTTCGCGCCATGATAATTCCCCCAAAAAGGCATGGTTATATTCTCTGGGGAATTCTACATATTCTGGATCAACTTTATCAGGAGATATATCCTTTTGTATAAAAAGAGAATTCCATTTCAAATATATATCAGCATGTTTTTCACTCATCATCTGGTGACAAGTCCCATAAAGCAAAATCCAGTCGCCATCTCTATCCGGAAGTTTTTTTACAATTTGGGCGGTTTGCCATTCAGACAAATTTGCTTTAATCCAGTTTGCCAAATCTTCATTTCTTTGAGGTAGTAAGAAAATTGTGAATAAGTTTCTCTTTTGTGGGACTATTGGGAAAGACGGATCTATTCTTACGAGAGGTGTACGAAATGTACCAACATACTCATTTCCAAGATTACCATTCAGTAATGACCACCCATAAAGTTCATACAATGCAGCCTGCCCATATTTAAATGCATAATTATTTTTGAATTGTCTACGATAGCTAACTTTTTCATGTTCTACGTTTTGTAACATGGAACAAACATCTTGGTCATAACCTAAGCGCTCCGCCATATTTTGCAACATACCATAAATCTGGCTAGAAGTATAATTTGCCTCATGGTAATAATCTGGTATAAAGAGTGGTCTTATATAAGATTTGTCGTAATCATAATCATATACAGAAAACAATGCCCACTCCTTTTCTATTTTCCCTGACCATTTCATATCAACATACTTATACAACAATTCTCTATTTTGCTGCTGACAGAAAGTAACTTCAGCATAACTATAAAGCGTTTCCAAATCATCCAATAGAACAACATTGGTAGTGGCATGATTCTTCAAATAGTTTTCTAATATATCGATACATTTCTTTAATGTTTCCCAATCTTTTGAGTGCAGTCCTAAACCTGTAACAACAGATATAACTGCTTCACGGACAAAAGGGTCACATGTATTGAGCAATAAAGAGCAAATGTGCAAACCTTCATCATTATTTTTCTTTATTATCAAAAATGCTTGTTTGCAAAATTTCTCTCTATATTCCATATCAGTAATGCCGCACATTAGCAATGCAAATGCCAGCAAATCAGCATTTTTGTATTTATTTGAAACATATCGGTCATGCAATATAGAATATGCTTCTTGCATAACATCATAAGTTGCAAACTTACTATTCCAATATTGGTCCAAAATACTTCCATCCTGTTTTGTAAAAAATGGAAGAAATGAAGACATGTAAGCTATATTATAAGTACATACCTTTGCATACAAAGCATCAAATAGGTGTTCTTTTATTTTTATTTCACATTCAGTTCCTGTCAATATTTTGATAAATGATTTTCGTCCTTTATCATAAGTAAGGAATATATCCAAGTTATCTATAGCAGCATTTATGACTTCTGGATTTGGCATTATTTCGAACCATTCTTTGTGATAATGTATAGGTACGAGGTAGAAAAGACTTTTTATTATATCTTCTGCCAGTGTATGACGTTTGTTTCCAAAGAACTTACCTTTATTACTATCTATAAACGATATTAAATCTTCCTCCTTAACACACCTATGCAGTATACTTTTTGCTATGTGAAAACCAGCAACCATATCATAAGTGTACTGTACTTGTTCTTCACCATTGTTTTTTTCAAAAGTAAAGCACAAGCCTTCGTTTATTAGGTCGTAAACTTTGTCTTCAAATATTTGTGCAAACTGATTGTAAAAATCAAAATAGCGAGTATCGTTTTCAAAAAGAATATAAGATGCTCTGTAGAGATTCTCTTCTAAATTATGCTTCGCCAGTTTGTCTACCTTACCTTTATGCATGGCTATATTTGATAAAAGTTGATTACTATAATCATCCATACACGAAACTAAAGAATAGTTGTTGACGACGATGTTACTTCTGTTTTTATTTGTAACGCAGAAGATTTTAAGTAACAAGGGATTTTCAAAAGCTCCAAAATCTTCAACTGTAGCATTCCGTATTTCATATTTACTGAAATATTTATCCACGGTTACTTCCAAATCCTCCTTTACCAACCCATTTAGTAATATATGGTTATCCACCTCTGTATAATTATCCACCCCATATATAGCTTGTAAGTAATCTGTCTTATCACGGCAGGTTGTTACAAGAAGCAAATGAGAATGCTTATTCAACAGGACTTTTAACGCAGGTAGCTCTTCTTTCCATCTTTCCTCATTTGGCGCAGTTTCATTTAAACCATCAATGATAATAGGTAACTTACAATGATGGACTTTGGCCAAGAAATCCAAGCAATCAAACACGTCAGAAAAAGACATACTACCATTAAGGTCTAATTTTTCTAATACAAGAGATTGAAAACTATGACAATTTCGGAAAGAACTTCCCGTGAGAAACAATACAGGCTTATTTCTCTTCAGAATATTATCCGCCAGAGAACACGCTAAATGAGTCTTTCCATACCCAGGCTTTGCAAAGACCGAGAAATATTTTCTAGTTAACAATAGAAGGAAAGAAGACAGGTTTTCTTTAGAAAAATCCTCATCTTTAGTCAAAAAACTCTCTAAAGTTCTCGCTCTTCCTGCCAATTCTATCAGATAATTATCCAATCCTCCATATTCGTCATGCTCATTAGAATATATTTTTGGGAATTCTTCATTGATAATTTGAACACGACTTTGTCTATTATTACGATATTCATCGATCAGAGATAGCAACTCTCCTGATTTCGATACAATATTGTCCCTGTTATTATATAGAGAGTATATCTTATCTATAAGCTGATAACGTAGTTTAAAATCTTCTTGGTAATAATTAATAAAACGGTCTGATAATTTACTGTATCCCCAACCTTCAGTATTAAAAATAGGTTTCTTCCTATCATTATCAGCATGTTTCTTCAATCGACTAATAAAATCTTTAATTTTATTATTGGCAATATTGTCATCTACAATACTTAGTAGAGAATTTTCGAAATCACTAGCCGTATGAAGATCTACATCATATTTACGTTTAAGTACTTCCAACGTGATGCGTGAAATATCACAGAGTTGTTTTAGATCTATAAACTTCTCGCCAAAATAGTATTTGAAAATTCCATTAAATAGAGATGGGGCCTTTAAGTAAAAATCCTCAAATATCTCTCTATGCCAGCTTGTAAAATCACAAGAGCAATTGATTGTTCTCAAATCGGCAATCAATTTATCCCACTCTTTTTGAACAAAACTGCCAGGTGTACAAACTATCCATAATTTTAAATTGGGACGATATGACATTGAAACGTCAAAACCCTTTCGAAGTTCTTTCTTGTGGTCTGCATCCAAAGGAGAATTGCTATCATCTTTTGTTCCTCTCCAATACTTAGCTTGCCATCCTAAGACATCACCTTGATTATAGGTTTTACCTCCAAAAGTTAAGGGCTTTTTTAGTTCTATATAAAACTCAGAACCTGGTGTATTATAAAAATACTCCATTTTCCCATAATCTTCAAACATACAAGAAGCAACATGAAAACAAAAATGCTCAAACTCCAATCTTTCATCTCCATGGTTCTTCAATAATGTCCAATTTATAATTTCACTCATGACAAATCGTTATTTGTGGGTAATAGGGACAATTCCCATGACATAAACTTTTATGTATACAGTCCATAGAGCAGTTAGATTTCCACTTTGCTCGATAGGAGTTAAACTTATGGTTCCAAATATCATAGAAAGCAAAATCTTTCAAGCTATAAGAATCCTTTCCTGCACTAAAGGAACATGGAGATACATTCATTTTATGGTCTATATAAACTGAAAAGAAAGCACCTTCACACGTATCGATAAATGAAGGATTTATATGTGAAAATTTTAACAACATAGGCACAAAGCAAGCATCAAAGCCAAAACGAGGTCTGGCTATAGACGTTTCGTCAACAAGAGATAAGAACGCACGAAAAGACTTGCTATCTTGAATAACATCTTTTGCATTTGCTCTACCAGCAGGTTTATAAGTCAAAAAAATAATGGCATTTATACCATTTAGCTTTTCATTATAACATCCTCTCAGAATCATACACGCTTCTTCTAAATTATTCTTAGACAGCACATAATGAATATTTGTCTTGATTCCTGCATCTATTAGAAAAGCAAGTTTCTTCAGTTCTAAATCAGCCATAGAACTTACAGACAAAGCCACAGCACCTATTTCCCCAGATAAGCTACCGCAAATCTTAGGAGTTAATAGCATTCCATTGGTCGTAAAGTTGGGAACTATTGAGCGTCGGCAAGTTTCCTCTATAATTTCTAGGAAATTTGGATGTTCAAGTGGTTCCCCACCACCTAAGGCAACTTGAAAAACATTGCCATATTGAGGATGATTCATAGAGTCTAATATGCGGCAATAATCCTCTACACTAAGAAATTCATTATTAATGCAACTATCTTTATAACAAAACGAACACCCCTTTGAACAATGATTGGATATAGATATATCTGCCAATTCTGGTACAGGGGCCCATGTCGGATTATCCTTTATTGTAGTTCCCCATCGCATTGTCATACCTGTTGTCGGGTCTGCTATAAAATGATAGTCAGCAATATGTCTTTCTAACATAATTAATACAGTTCTACTTGAGTTGCTCCAAAGCCATTCAATAAATCACTTATCTTCCTATTAAGTATAAGTTCTCCTTTTATATAGGCAAAAAGATCAGCCTCGTTCATCTTCAAAGGATCTGTATTGTCACCATTCATTTCCAAAGTTTCTTTTGAAATAGAACTTTCATCATCGGTATTAAACTGCATTAAGCAAGAATAAATCTCATGCTCGTGAAGATAACTTACCGTTCCATTTTCTAAAAGATAATTCTTCAATGCTTCTGCAATGCGAATGATACCCTTCATGTTTTTAGATTCTCGGAAGTTATCCAAAAAGCAATTTACAATATTTAAATTCATTGTCACTATATAGCTTACAGAACTACTATTTGTAACAAAATCTGTACGTATTTTCATTATTAATTCCTTATCATTTAATGTTATTGTTGACTTTACTCCAGTCTTTATTCATCAATTCCTCGATGATGCGATGAATCTTCAAGGCATATTTTGTTCTAGGATGATTGCCATACTGTGTTCCTCTCAGAATACCTTCATAGAAGATGGTTACGATGATTTCAGTCTGTTTTCTGAACGTCGTATATTCATATTCATCATATTTTTTGTTGTGCCAATAGTAGGAACTTGCCCAGTAGCGCTTATGGTTATCCAGCATCTCCGATGCCAGGAAACCATACTTGACGAGTGTTGCCTTCTTGGTCTTCATCAGTTCATTCATCTTGCTGTGGAACAACAGAAAGGCATTGAACGACATTCCTTCCATGATGGCTTTCCATTCTGCACTCTTTTTCTTGACAAGAGCTTGGTCTGCCTCCACCTTTGCCGTGACCTCATCCTCTTGTTTCATTCGATCTTCTAGATAGGTAGTGTCCCATTTCCTCCATATCAGTTTCTTGATATACCCATCCAGTTCCAAGGCAAACTTACCTTCTTCAGTCTCTTTGACATGGTATTTCTCTTTCAACAATGGGGTACGCATCTTCGACGTGATCTAATATACTGTTGTTGTAATCCGCAGTCGCTCAGTACCGGCATCTTCTCCTGCTATCACCTTGTCACCCAAGATAGAAATGGTTTTCTCCAGTTCTTCCAACTTTTCGTCAGTAAAGAAACCATATTCCTTCAAC
>ERZ1035048.715-NODE-715-length-9857-cov-10.214956_pt1 | contig 9857 bp, 6 predicted proteins | sample MGYA00520587_ERZ1035048 | MGnify/ENA primary metagenome ERZ1035048 (study PRJEB33766, sample SAMN09781693) | gut metagenome | biome: gut microbiome | host: Homo sapiens | place: Madagascar | study: EMG produced TPA metagenomics assembly of the PRJNA485056 data set... | reverse complement strand
AGGCTCATCATCGCTGCGAAAGCGATAGCTAAAATCTTTTTCATATCCTTACTGTTTATTGTATTATTCAAATTACGAGTTTCTCAGCTGCATCAGCAATGTATTGAGCTGGTTCTCATCCTGCAGGAGTACCTCTCTTGGCTTACTGCCCTGAGCGGCTCCTACGATGCCTGCTGCCTCAAGCTGATCCATCAGTCTGCCGGCACGGTTGTAGCCGATGCTGAAACGGCGCTGAATCATACTGGTGCTGCCCTGCTGCGAGAGAACGATGGCATGGGCTGCCTCCTCGAAATATGGATCCAGGTTGCGGGCATCTACGCTGCCGTTGCCTCCTACGCCGCCATCTTCGCTGGCTGGCTCAGGGAGTTCCATCGGTTCGATAGGACCAGGCTGGTTGCAGATGTATTCGTTGATGCGCTCAATCTCTGGTGTATCTACGAAGGCGCACTGTACACGCACCGGTTCGTTGCCGTTGAGATAGAGCATATCACCACGACCGATGAGCTGGTTGGCTCCCGTTCTGTCGAGGATGGTCTTGGAGTCGATGGCCGAAGTAACCTTGAAGGCGATACGTCCAGGGAAGTTCGCCTTGATGTTACCAGTGATGATGCTGGTGGTAGGACGCTGGGTAGCGATGATCATGTGGATACCCACGGCACGTGCCAGCTGGGCGATGCGGGCGATAGGAAGCTCTACCTCCTTGCCGGCTGTCATAATCAAATCTCCAAACTCATCGATAATTACCACGATGTATGGCATAAATTCATGACCATCAGTCAGTTTCAGTCTGTGGTTTACGTATTTCTGATTATACTCCTTGATGTTTCTGGCTCCCGCCTTCTTCAGCAGGTCGTAGCGGCTGTCCATCAGCACGCAGAGGCTGTTCAGCGTTCTCACCACCTTGGTTACATCGGTGATGATAGGCTCCTCCTCATCCGGAACGGCAGCCATAAACTTGTTGGTGATGCGTGAATATACGCTGAACTCCACCTTCTTAGGGTCGATGAGCACCAGCTTCAGCTCGTTAGGATGCTTCTTGTAGAGCAGGGAAGTGATGATGGCGTTCAGACCAACAGACTTACCCTGACCGGTGGCACCGGCAACGAGCAGGTGAGGAATCTTCGCCAGATCCACCATGAACACCTCGTTGGTGATGGTCTTACCCAGCGCGATAGGCAGCTCCATCTTGGTTTCCTGGAACTTCTTGGAGTTCAGGATGCTCTCCATGCTCACGATGTTCGCCTTGGCATTAGGCACCTCGATACCGATGGTTCCCTTGCCAGGGATAGGAGCGATGATACGGATACCCAGGGCAGCGAGGCTCAGGGCGATATCATCCTCCAGGTTCTTGATCTTGGAGATGCGCACACCCTCGGCAGGCTGAATCTCGTAGAGGGTGATGGTAGGACCCACGGTGGCACGGATGGTCTTGATCTGTACGCCGAAGTTGCCCAGCACCTCGATGATTCGGTTCTTGTTGGCTTTCTGCTCCTCTTCGTCGATAGACACCTCCTGGTCGTCGTATTTCTTCAGCAGGTTGAGGGTAGGGTACTTGTATCTTGTGAACGGCTCCTTCGGGTTGATAGGCGTATTGAGCACCTCGGCATTGCTTACGGTGTTGCTGGTAGCCTTCTCCTCTCCGGTAGCCACAGAGATATCCATTCCGATATGAGCCGAAGCGGCAGCGGCAGCAGCCATCTCCTGGCGCTCTCTTTCTGCGCGCTGTGCTCTGAGTTCACGCTGCTGCTGAATCAGGCTCGGAGCTGCCACGTTCTTGTCGGCATCAGCCTGCTGGCTGTCATCGGCAGCGGCTGCATCGAGGTCGATTGGCGAGGCTGCCTTCTCATCCTCATCTTTCTGCTCCTCAGCCATCTGCTGCAGAGAACTTTCCTCGTTCTGGTCTGCCATTTGGTTTTGGGATGTCTCCTGAGCCTGAGAGTTCTCGTCCGTCTCATCCTCTTCATCTTCCACCGTACCCTGGGCAGCATTCCGGTAAGCTTCATCGATGGCATCATTCTCCTCCTGCTTCTCCTTATGGTTGGTAATCTCGAATTTCACCTTATTAGATATATAGCCGATAGGATTGAGAGCCTTTCTCACGATGGTGATGGTCTCGGTGGTGATATAGGTGAGGAATGCGATGGCCACGAAGAGAAGGATGGCGGTGAGTCCCGGAGGACCGATGACATTCTCCAAGGTCTGGACCACAAACATGCCGTGCTTTCCGCCCGGATTGAAGATGAGACTACCGAAGATAGGAGTGAGGAACTTGGCGAAGGTGACGGATGACCAGATCATCACCACCATCATGCAGAAGAACCACTTCCAGAGATTCACGCGATAGACATTCATCAGCTGGAAACCCACCATCACCACGAAGCAGGGAATCAGGAAGGCTGGGAAACCGAAGTTCACCGCCATCAGCCAATAGGAGAGGATGGCTCCCATGGATCCGCAGTAGTTCTGGAACTGCTGCTGGGTGTTGGTCCATTCTCCGGGCTGCATGTTCTCCAGCAAGCTCTGGTCGGCAGCGCCCGTACTGAGGAAGGAAATCATCGCCAGTATCATGACGACAGCAACTACGAGCAAGGCGAGTCCGAGGAAGAAATCGGTAATCGTATTGTTGAAAATATATTGTAAACCAATGGCTTCGCTAAATGATTTAGTTTTGCCTGATGTTCTTTTCTTTGCCATTTTTCTATTTCTTTTTAATATTTAACTGCAAAATTAGCAAAAAAGATTGAGAAACGCTCCTTTTTTTCGGGATTTTTTGCTAATTTTGCAACTTGTAATGAATAAATAGCAGTAATGAAGATAATTTTCACTAGTTTCGAAAAGAAAACTATCAATAGCCTGCCTCGAATTCTCTTTCCTGGCAATATGATAGTGATAGATAAGGCTGAAGATACAGATGCCGCTGTAGAATATCTCCTGGGACAGGATATTCTGGGTGTGGATACGGAGACACGACCAAGTTTCTCCAAGGGTATGCACTTCCAGGTATCACTGCTGCAGGTGAGTACCCGCGATACCTGCTATCTCTTCCGCCTGCATCTCACGGGTATGACACCAGCCATCATCCGATTCCTGGAGGATAAAAAGGTGCCAAAAGTGGGATTGTCTTGGCATGATGACCTCTTGCAGTTGCATCGCAGATGCGATTTCAAGCCGGGATATTTCATCGAGTTGCAGGATGTGGCTAAGAAATTCGGCATCAAGGATATGAGCTTGCAGAAAATCTACGCCAACCTCTTCCATCAGAAAATCAGCAAGGCACAGCGACTCAGCAACTGGGAAGCTCAGGAGCTCAGAGAGGCTCAGTGCAGGTATGCCGCTACGGATGCATGGTGCTGCATTCATATCTACGAGGAGTTCAACCGTCTCAGCAAGGCTGACGATTACGAGCTGGTAGAGTTCTAGGTTGATGTATTCGATTTTTCGTAAAAGAGAGAATTGATAGAACTTAAAAGACTATATAATATAATAATGTATAAGAACGTATATTTAAAGAAAGGAAAAGAAGAATCTCTCAAGAGATTCCATCCATGGATATTCTCCGGCGCTATCCAGCGTATGGACAATGATATAGAGGAAGGTGAAACCGTAAGGGTTTTCACTTCTGCTGGCGACTTCATCGCCATCGGTCACTATCAGATCGGTTCCATCGCCGTGAGAGTGCTCTCTTTCAGCGATGTGGATATCGACAACGAATTCTGGTGCGCCCGATTGGAGTCGGCTTACAAGATGCGTCTGGCGGTAGGTATCGCCGGCAATCCAGACAACAATACCTATCGACTGGTGCATGGCGAGGGAGATAACCTGCCGGGTCTCGTTATCGACTGCTATGGTCCTACTGCCGTGATGCAGGCTCACAGTGTGGGTATGCATGTATGCCGTATGGAGATTGCCAAGGCGCTGAAGCAGGTGATGGGCGACGAGCTGCAGAACATCTACTACAAGAGCGAGACCACCCTGCCATACAAGGCAGACCTGCGCCAGGAGAATGGCTTTATCCTGGGTGGCGATGCTGATGACGTGGCTGTGGAGAACGGATTGAAGTTCCATATCGACTGGCTGCGCGGTCAGAAGACCGGTTTCTTCGTAGATCAGCGTGAGAACCGCTCCCTGCTCGAGCATTACGCCAAGGGCAAGAGCGTGCTCAACATGTTCTGCTATACCGGCGGTTTCTCAGTCTATGCCATGCGCGGCAATGCCAAGGCGGTTCACTCCGTGGATAGCAGCGCCAAGGCGATCGAGCTGACCAATGAGAACATCGCTCTCAACTTCCCTGGCGACCCACGCCACGAGGCATTCTGCGAGGATGCCTTCAAGTATCTGGATGAGCACGACCAGCAGTATGATCTCATCATCCTTGATCCTCCAGCCTTTGCCAAGCACCGTGCAGCGCTGCGCAATGCGCTGAAGGGATATACCCGCCTGAATGTAAAGGGCTTGCAGAGAATCAAGAAGGGTGGAATCCTCTTCACCTTCAGCTGTTCTCAGGTGGTTACCAAGGATAATTTCCGCAACGCTGTATTTACTGCAGCAGCCCAGGCAGGAAGAAAGGTTCGCATCCTGCACCAGTTGCATCAGCCAGCCGATCATCCTATCAACATCTATCATCCTGAAGGCGAATACCTGAAGGGACTCGTGCTTTATGTGGAGTAAGCTCTGACAGCGTAAAAAGAGTAAAATCTCTATGTCAGAGTATATACGATGAAGAATGTAGAGTAAAAATACAATGAAGAAATTTTCAATCATGATATGTCTGGTTTCAGCACTTCTGCTGGGAATGGCCAGTTGCGGCGATTCACAGCAGAAGCGACTGCGACTGAGCAAACAGGAGAAGGCCCGACTCGACAGCATCGACCGGGCTTCGCTCAAGGTGGGTGTGATGCCTACGCTCGATTGCCTTCCGGTATATCTGGCTTACGAGGACAGCATCTTCCTGAAGCAGGGAGTAACGGTACATCTCTATCACTACAATGCGCAGATGGACTGCGATACAGCCATCGCCCGAAAGAGGGTAGAGGGTACGGTGACCGACCTGGTGAGAGCTGCCCGCCTGAAGAAGCAGGGTACACAGCTCTTCTATCCTGTCTCTACCAATCTGTACTGGCAGCTTATCACCAACCGCAAGGCGCGTATCTCGGAGCTGAAGCAGCTGTCAGACAAGATGATAGCCATGACCCGTCATTCTGCCACCGATTATCTCTCAACGCTTGTCATCGACAGCGTGAAGACCAAGTATGACGTATATCGCGTGCAGATCAACGACCTGAATATACGCCTGCGCATGCTCCTCAACAATGAGATGGATGCCGCCTGGATGCCGGAACCATACGCCACACAGGCAAGAATGGCTAAGCATGTGGCACTGGCGGATAGTAGAGACAAGAACCTCCAGTTGGGAGTCATCGCCTTCCGCAGCAAACTGAAGACGGAACCTCGAAGAAAAAAACAAATCGACAGATTCGTGAAAGCTTACGACATCGCTGTAGATAGCATCAATAAGAATGGCGTACACCATTATGCCGCTTTACTGACTAAGTATTATGGTATTGATGCCCAAACCGTTAGCAATCTGCCAAAATTAAAGTACAGTCACGCTATGGAGCCTCGCCAGCGAGATCTCAAGGTGGCAGATATTAACAATTAAACAACTACAATTATGTCAGAAGAAGTAAATTTGTCAGAAGAGTCTAATAGCCAAGAAGAAGTTTTGGATCAGGATTTTTTGTTGGAGAAGGTAGATGAAATGCGTGATTTGATTCATCAGCAGCGTTTCGCCGAATGCAAGCCAATGCTTGTAGCAATTTTTGAAAACTGTCCGAACCATAAGCTGTATATGCGCCGTCTGATGCATGGTTTGCTGACAACCGTTCTCGCCAACATGAGCCTCTTGCAGCGCAAGAAGCTGCCTGATGATATGCTTGGCATTCTCAAGCAGTATGTCAAACCATCAGAGGAGCTTGATATCCCGGAAATGACACCCGAGGCTAGAACGAAGTTCGTCTTTGGCGCTGTTTCTGAGCTTGATCAGCTTCTGGTAGATATCGAGATGGATATCCGTTCAGAACAGGGTATTTTCAAGGATTTGAAAAAGCAGGGCGAGGCGATAGATATTGAAGAGGTGAAGCCAACCCTCGAGAAATTCGTTTCCCGAGAGGCGATGCTTTTCCTGAACCACGACCTCTCGAAGGAGGAGCAGGACCAGGCTTCAGCCCGTCTGTATCAGGAGTGGGAAGAGTATCGCGAAAAGATCTTCGACAGATTTGTCTCTTCTGGATATTGGAATGATGAGGAACGTGCTGTTGTCAAAGACACCATCCTTTCGCCTACAGTTGATTCCTTGACCTCTCAGCTTCTGGTGAGTGCCATTACGCTCTCTGCCGCCACCGTTTTCGATATGGGTAAATTCACTTTGCTCTACGATATCTACCGCCTGGCAGATGACGATGAGGTGAAGGTGCGTGCCCTCCTGGGATGGCTGCTGGTTTCTACGAATTGCGGCTGCTACGAACAGCAGCCTGACTTCCGTAGCTTTGCAGAGCAGTTGACCGAGGATTGCAAGAATGATTCAGACTTGCTTGCCGAAATCATAAAAGCCCAGAAGATGCTTGCCGTGACTGTATTCAGTGAGCAGAAGTCTATCGACTATACCAATGACATCATGGCATCGCTGTCAAAACGTTTCCTCGGAGACCTGAAAGATAAGGTAGCCAATTTGCTGGAGGCTGATGAAGATATGCAAAATATCTTCGGACTCGATGAAGACGAGGAAACTTCGGAAGAGGAGAGTCCTATCCGTTCTGTCGATATCAATACCGACGAGGATGGAATCCCTAATCTCGACGTGGATATGGATAGCCCGCTCTCTATGGATGAAATGATGGATAAGGGCATCGATATCCTCTTGCCGCAGTTTAAAATGTTACGAGACCAGACAGAGTTCTTTACTCATCTGTACAATTGGTTCATGCCTTTCTATCTGAAGAATCCTCATATAACCGAGGCTCTCGGATTCGTAGATGAGAAGAGAAAGTTCTGCAAGGCTTTCTGTTCTACTGCAAGGTCATGTCCTGCCGATGCCTATTCCCTGGCAAACCTGATTGTCTCTCATCCTAATGAGATACCGGAGAATATTGTTGACTGTTACGATGACCCTGAGGATGAGGGAGATGGCAACGAGCCTGCAGATGAGGAAGAGATTGTTAATGAATTTTTTAAAGAGCCTGGAGAGCATCGTGCAAAGCGTATCCGTATTAACTACATCCGCAACCTCCTGCGCTTCTCCAAGTTCTATACAGCGAAGGATGAAATCTTCAATATCCTCGACGAGCTGGATGATGACAAACCAGCCTATGCCGTCTTGGCGGGTCCTCTTTTCCAGGATGAATTCTTCGATAAGTACCGCATGGCTATAGCCCGCTATTCCTTCCGCCGCGAGTTCCCTGACCTGGTTGAAGTGATGCTGGAAGGTGTACCATGCGACACGCTGGAGATGCACTTCATGAAGGGATGGGTATGTATGCAGAAGGGAGACAATCATAGTCTCTGCATGGCTGTCGATCATTTCAAGAAGATGCTGAAGATAAAGCCTGACATGAAGCAGGTATATCTCCAGCTGGGCATCTGCTATCGTAATCTTATCCAGGTGGATGAGTATCTGGAGAATTTCGACAAGCTGATGGAGTTCAAGGATTCATTCTCGGAAGAGGAACTCTTCGAGTTGAAACTGGATAAACTGAAGTTCATCGTCATGAACAACAGATTTGAAGAAGCGATGCCGCTGGCTTACGAGCTGGATTATACCCACCCGGAGAATCAGATGGCGGGAGCCTTGCTCACACAGCTGCTTATCAAGATAGGTGGCGAACATGCGGAAGAGAACTTCCTGAAGGCTCATCAGCGCCTGGATGAATATTTCGCCGAAGCGAACGAGCTTTTCGGTAGTTTCGAGAAGATGAAAAAAGAGGGTAAGGATACGAAGAATATGATGATGCAGGCGATGGATCTCTTCTTCAAGATGATGAAGAATGATAAGGCTGCCGAAGCGTACAACAACTATTCGCTTGGTCTCCTGGCATTGATAGAACATCAGCCGAAAAAGGCTATGGGACCTTTCTTCAGGGCTTATGCCTATTATGTAGAAAAGGATGAGAATGTATTCTTTGAAGCCCTTAAGGAAGACTATAAATGGTTGAAGAACTATGGATGTTCTTACACTGATTTGATGATTATCTATAATCAGGTAGTGGCTGAACACCAGAAATCGCAAGAAGAAATAAAGAAGTATGCCGATAAATCAGAATAGAAATAACAATAACAAAACACAGATAGATACCAACTACGCCCACCTGCAACCGCAGGCGGTGGAGTTGGAAAAGGTGGTTCTGGGTGCATTGATGATTGATACCGATGCTTTTTCGGTAGTATCCGAGATGCTGAAACCCGAAACCTTTTATGATCCGAGACATCAGAAAATCTACGAGGCGATTCAGACCATGAATATGGAGGAGCGCCCCGTGGATATCATGACCGTTACGGATGAACTCACCAAGATGGGCGCCATCGAGAAGGTGGGTGGAGCCGGTTACCTGATGGAGATTTCCTCGCAGGTGGCTTCGGCTGCCCACATCGAGTACCATGCCCGAATCCTGGCGCAGAAATATCTGCAGCGACAGCTCATCCATTATGCCGGCGACATCGAGACCCAGGCGTATGATGAGGGCGTGGATGTAGATGAACTCATGCAGCATGCCGAGGGTGAGCTCTTCCAGCTCTCTCAGGGTAACATGAAGCAGGATTACACCCAGATTGATCCGGTGATCAAGGATGCCGTGGATATCCTGCAGCGTGCCGCACAGAACAAGGGCGGACTCACGGGTATTCCTACCGGTTACCAGCAGATGGATGATATGACTTCCGGATGGCAGCCTTCCGACCTGGTGATCATCGCCGGACGTCCTGCCATGGGTAAGACTTCCTTCGCGCTGAGTATCGCCAAGAATGTTGCGGTGGATCACGGGGTGCCTATCGGATTCTTCTCGCTTGAAATGAACAACGTTCAGCTGGTCAACCGTCTTATCTCGAATGTCTGCGAGATTTCGGGTAAGAAGATCCTGAACGGTCAGTTGGATCCAAGCGAGTGGGAGCGACTGGACAAGAAGATCCGTTCTCTCACGGGTGCACCTATTTATATAGATGATACTCCGGGCCTCTCCGTATTCGAATTGAGAACCAAGGCGCGCCGACTGGTGAGAGAGAAGGGAGTGAAGCTGTTGATGATCGACTACCTCCAGCTGATGAATGCCAACGGTATGAAGTTCGGTAGCCGTCAGGAAGAGGTTTCCACCATCTCACGTTCCCTCAAGGGACTTGCCAAGGAGTTGAATATCCCGGTACTCGCCCTCTCTCAGCTCTCGCGTAACGTAGAAAGTCGTGAGGGTCTCGAAGGAAAGCGACCACAGTTGAGCGACCTCCGTGAATCCGGAGCCATCGAGCAGGATGCCGATATGGTGCTCTTCGTTCACCGTCCGGAGTATTATCACATCTATCAGGATGAAAAGGGTAACGACCTCCATGGCATGGCGCAGATCATCATTGCCAAGCACCGTAAGGGTGCCACGGGCGATGTGCTTCTCAACTTCCGTGGCGAGTTCACCCGATTCCAGGATCCTACCGATTCCTATACTCCGGTGCAGGAGGGTGGAGAAATCATGGGCTCCAAGATGAATGGCGGTGCTGCCGGTGCACCCTCTGGCAGCGGTTCCGCAGCAGACGGTTCCTTGCCTCCTCTGCCGCCACCTGCACCTAACGGACCGTTACCTTTCTAGCAGAAAAGGGAATAAACT
>ERZ1035048.709-NODE-709-length-9920-cov-5.975773_pt1 | contig 9920 bp, 9 predicted proteins | sample MGYA00520587_ERZ1035048 | MGnify/ENA primary metagenome ERZ1035048 (study PRJEB33766, sample SAMN09781693) | gut metagenome | biome: gut microbiome | host: Homo sapiens | place: Madagascar | study: EMG produced TPA metagenomics assembly of the PRJNA485056 data set... | reverse complement strand
CATCAATCCAGCCCTGGATATCATCAACAGAAGGCTTCTCGTATCCGAGTTTGTACTTCTTGTTGATTTCGCCGATCTTCTGCTGTAATCCCTGAGCCTTCTCGTCGCGGATGTCGGAGATGAGGTTGAAGCCAGCCTTGCGGAGCACGTATGCCCAGTCTTCTGGCACGCCGATCTCTTCCCATTCCTTGATAGAGCTCTGAGGCATCTTCTTCTCGGGTTTCATCTGTGGGAAGAAGAGCACCTCCTGGATGAATGTCTTGCCCGTCATGAGCATGACGAGACGGTCGATACCGATGCCGATGCCCGATGTAGGAGGCATACCATACTGGAGTGCGCGCAGGAAGTCCTGGTCGATGATCATCGCCTCGTCGTCGCCCTTGTCGGCCAGTTTCATCTGGTCGATGAAGCGCTCTTCCTGGTCGATAGGGTCGTTGAGCTCAGAGTATGCGTTGGCCAGCTCCTTGCCGTTGACCATGAGTTCGAAGCGCTCGGTGAGTCCTGGCTTAGAGCGGTGCATCTTGGTGAGTGGCGACATCTCCACAGGGTAGTCGGTGATAAAGGTAGGCTGGATGAAGGTTCCCTCGCAGAACTCTCCGAAGAGCTCGTCGATGAGCTTGCCCTTGCCCATGGTCTCGTCTACGTCCATGCCCTTCTCCTTGCAGAAGTTGCGTATTTCCTCCTCGGTCTTTCCGTTGCAGTCGAAGCCTGTCTTCTCCTTGATGGCGTCGAGGATAGGCAGACGGCGGTAAGGTGCCTTGAAACTTACGATGTTGCCGTCGATCTCGCGCTCTGGCTTGCCGTTGACGGCGATACAGATGGTTTCGAGCAACTTCTCAGTGAATGACATCATCCAGTTGTAGTCCTTGTACTGTACGTAGAGCTCCATGCAGGTGAACTCAGGGTTGTGGTTGCGGTCCATACCCTCGTTGCGGAAGTTCTTGCCGATTTCATAAACACCCTCGAAACCACCTACGATGAGGCGCTTCAGGTAGAGCTCGGTAGCGATACGCATGTACATATCCTGATCGAGCGCATTGAAGTGGGTGATGAATGGGCGGGCTGAAGCACCACCGGCAATGCTCTGCAGGGTAGGAGTCTCTACCTCAGTATAACCTGCGTTGTCGAGTACGCTGCGGAGTGTGCGGAGTACGGTAGCACGCTGCAGGAAAGTATCCTTTACGCCATCATTAACGATGAGGTCAACGTAGCGCTGGCGGTAACGCAACTCTGGATCATCGAACTTGTCGTAAGCCACGCCATCCTTATACTTCACGATAGGGAGTGGCTTCAAGCTCTTAGAGAGCAGGCACAGTTCCTTGGCGTGAACAGAAATCTCGCCAGTCTGTGTGCGGAATACGAAACCCTTTACACCGATGAAGTCACCGATATCGAGGAGTTTCTTGAAAACAGTATTATAAAGGTCCTTGTTCTCGTCTGGACAAATCTCGTCGCGGGCGATATAAACCTGGATTCTTCCCTTTGAGTCCTGCAACTCAGCGAAGCTAGCTTTACCCATTACGCGGCGACCCATCATACGTCCGGCGATAACTACCTGGCGTGGCTCGTCCTCGTCCTTGAATTCAGCTTTGATATCTGTGCTGAATGCATTGGTTGGAAACTCTGCTGCTGGGTATGGGTCGATGCCCATCTCTCGCAATGTCTGAAGACACTGTCTGCGAACTATTTCCTGTTCGCTCAACTCTAAAATGTTCATATTCTATTGAGATATATCTTATTATTCGTGGTGCAAAAATACGAATAAAATTTTAACTGACGTAGTATTTTATGCTTTTTAATATATTAATAATGTGCAAACGATGCAAAATAGATGGGTTTTCCCTTCGTTAAGTCTGAAAAAGACAGGAACTTCCTCATGTGCGGAAGTTGAGTCAGATATTGAGTGTTATGCAAAAACGCCAGTCTTGTATTCTCTGTCAAGCAACTGATATATATAAGCAGGGCTTTCGACGTAAAGGCCGGTTTCTTTGTCATTGAGCTTTTGATATGTATCTGAATTGTAAATGAAATCTAAAGCTTGCTCTATGGATATGTTGTAATCCTGCATCAAGTATTCTGTCATTTTATCAACAGCTCTGTTTGTCAAGTATTTGTTTATCTGTTCTTTTGTCATTTTTTCAATCTTTTGAGTAAGAGAATAGCTTTGCTTGTTCCAAAGAAGTATTGGTTATTGAGATGTTTGAATTTCAATTCTTCGGCCAGTTCTTCTATCGTATAGGTGCCTTCTTCGTATCGTCCAAGTAAGTAGGCAACGCCGTCGTCAGCTATTGGACCGATGACAATATCATAATTGTGCTTGTAAGGTGGGGTTGTCCTACTTCGGTTTTTGTAGATAAACTCCGCCCATTCTGCGCAAACAAAATCGAACTTGAGGACTTTAATATCAGGGGATTCTAAGAGCTGTTCGTCGAACTCGTATTTTTGTACAATAGGGGTGCCTCCAAACATGAGTGCTCTTTTGGTAGCTAATTCTTCGGCCTGGCTTTTTATGTCAGTAAGGTAAAAACCTTGTCCGAAATCTTTGTAATTCCTTGTTTTTTTGATTTCTATTTCATCGAAATCAACATTAGTACCGTGGTAGAGTATCATGCTAAAGTTCCTCCATTTTTTTGACATATAACAACTAAATCGTCTACAGTATCTTCGATAGACTGAAGATGAAGGGTGTTATAGAATTGTATTAAAAAGTGGATGCCTTGAAAATGTTTCAAGTATTGGTATGCGTTCTTGATGGGAAGATTATATCTACTCCCCATACATCGAATGCACGCATTTATAAAAGGAATCTTATATTTGTCTTCCATTTTGCTAACTTTTTTAAGTATACTCTTTTGCAAAAGTACGAGTTTTCTTTGTAAACTCCAAATTTATTCTTCCAAATTTGTTTTTTCTCGATAAAAGTATAAAATTACCTTATTTATTTTGTTTTATCTCTTATTTCTATTAATTTTGCATTATACTTAAAAAAACAGCACAATGAACATAGATGAAATAGTAAAGAGGATAAGTAAGACCGACGGACTGTCGAAGACGCTGGGTATGAAATTCATCTCTACCCCCGAGCCCGATACCATCATGGCGACGATGAAGGTCGACGAGCGCAATCGCCAGCCCTTTGGATTCCTGAGTGGTGGCGCCTCGCTGGCGCTGGCCGAGAATGTGGCGGGCATAGGCTCGCTGGCACTCTGTCCGGGACGCATTGCCGTGGGCATCAACGTGAGCGGCACCCATGTCATCGCCGTATCCGAGGGCGACACCGTTACCGCTTACGCCAAGTTGGTGCACAAGGGAAGAGTGCTGCACACATGGCAGGTGGACATACGCAACTCGCAGGGCGAGACCGTGTGCACCGTGCAGGTGACCAACTATGTGATCACTCCGAAGAAAGACCAACCCAAGAAACAGGCAGAATAAGAAGATGACGGCTTTTGCGTATTATCGTTTGCCCTGCGAGCAGCATGCCACCTATGTGGCGCAGCACGTGGGAGAGCCCGAAATCCTCTCCTCTGTGGCTCAGCTCAATGGCAGGGAAGGCTTCGTGATAGCGCCCTTCCAGCCTTCGGCCGAATGTCCCGTGGTGCTGATTCATCCCGACGAAGTGCGTGACTTTGTGCCAGAAGCTCAGTGCGTTGATGATGCCAAGGGAGGACGACGAGTGCAGGAATCGCCCAGCACAGAGGCTTATGCCCGCGACTATGAATGTTTTCACGGGCAGTTGGAGCGTGGCGTGTTTCGCAAGATAGTCTTGGCACGCAAGTCCACCCTGCACACCCGTTTATCGGCAGAGGCACTCTTCCAGAAGGCCTGTCGCCTGTATCCCCGTCTCTTTGTGGCTTTGGTGTATACAGAGCCTTCGGGAATGTGGCTGATGGCAACGCCCGAAATCCTACTCCAGGGCAACGGCAATGCCTTTCAGACCATGTCGTTGGCGGGCACGCAGAAGGCGTCTGCTACTACCATCCCGCCCTTATCCACGAAGGCTGTAGAGGGCCTGGAGTGGCCGCAGAAGGACCAGGAGGAGCAGCAGTACGTCACCGATTATATCGAGGCGTGCATCAGGACCTTCTCCGACGACTATCGTCTGCAGGGTCCCTACACGATGACGGCGGCCCATCTGTGTCATCTGCGTACCGACATCCATTTCCGTCTGCCCTGTGCCGACGTGCTGGGCGATGTGCTCGAAGCGCTCTATCCCACGCCAGCCGTGTGTGGCATTCCCAAGGAGCCAGCCCGCAGGTTTATCCTGCGTCATGAGCACGAGCCCCGTCGGTACTACAGTGGTTTCGTGGGCATGCTGTCGCCCCGTGCCGATACCCATCTCTTCGTGTCGCTCCGCTGTATGCGTCTTCTGCCTGGCGGCATCTGCGAGCTCTATGCCGGTGGCGGCCTCCTGAAGGAGAGCGAGATGGAGAAGGAGTGGAGGGAGACCGAGGCCAAGATGCAGACCATGATGGAGCTGGTTTGAGTTTAGGGAGAATACTCAGGAGTTAAAGGAGAATACTCAGGAGTTAAAGGAGTTAAGGGAGTTAAAGGAGTTAAGGAGAATACTCAGGAGTTAAAGGAGTTAAGACAACAGCTTTGTGGGTGTATTCATTAAGCAGCACGCCCTGAAAGGGCAGAAGCTCATAGCCCAGGGCAACGCCCTGGGTATAAAGGCAATCAGCAATACGCCCTGTAAGGGCAAAAGCTTTACAAATTGCCCCTGGAGTTTTAAAGCTTTTGCCCTTACAGGGCGACAAGTTTTGCGAACATGATAACCCCAGGGCGTTGCCCTGGGCTAGGAGCTTCTGCCCTTTACCTTTCCGCTACGCGCCGGTGACCGTTGGTTCAGGGCGTGTGGGGCTTACTTGCGAAACTTGAATTCAACATTCATAAAAAAATGTATAGCAATATCGAGAATGTCAATATCCTGACCAGTGTGCTCAAGAGCCATGGTGTAAGGCGAGTGGTGGTGTGTCCGGGAAGCAGGAACGCCCCCTTGGTTCACAATTTCAACGAGGCGGAGGGCATCACGTGCTATCCCGTCACCGACGAGCGCAGTGCCGGTTTCATGGCCTTGGGCATGTCGATGGCAGGCTCGCTGGGCTATAGTCCTGACCCCGTGGCGGTGTGCGTCACCTCGGGCTCAGCCCTGCTCAATGTCTATCCCGCCGTCGCCGAGGCCTACTATCAGAAGTTGCCCATCATCGTCATCTCTGCCGACCGCCCCGAGGCGTGGATAGGTCAGCAGGACGGGCAGACCCTTCCGCAAGCCCACGTCTTCGGACAGATGGTGAACAGGAGTGTCGACCTGCCGATGATTACACCTTATATATTAGACCACCCTGCCTCTGCCCAGATGCACGACGAGCAGGCATGGTATTGCGAGCGACAGGCCCACGAGGCCGTCATCGACTGCGTGCACCGCAAGTCGGGCCCCGTGCACATCAACATACACATCGCCGAACCCCTCTACGAGTTCACCCAGAAGGAGCTCCCCCATACCCACTGGGTAGACTATGTGAGGACCGGTCTCTACGGAGGCGGATTCCATTATGGCGACCTGCTCGACTTCCTGAACGCCCGCAGGCCGATGATCGTCGTGGGACAGGACTATCCCTCGACCTCGCTCCATGGCATCAAGAACATCAGTTCGTGGGCAGTGACGCTCATCGAGCCCACCGCTCTCGGCACGTCGAGCAAGGACCCCGCCTCGCACGACTACTCCAGCAACCTCTTGGCAAGCAGTTTCGAGGAGGTGCTCGCCCGGTTGGAGAAAGGAGAGATAGAGGTGCCCGTGATGCGGCGACGCATGGCGACCTACGATGTCGAGGACCTCATGCCCGACTTCATCCTCTATGTGGGCGGCACGCTGGTGAGCAAGCGCCTCAAGCAGTTCCTGCGACGGGCAGCCCGCAGCAGGGAGCAGGGCGGAGGCGGAGCCAAGGTGTGGCGGGTGAGCAAGGACGGCGAGATGGTGGACACCTTCATGCACATAGACCGCATCTTCCAGTGCGACCCCGACCAGCTGGCCTCTGCCATGACCGATTACGACCAGGCCTACAGTGCCGATGTCGACGACTTCAAGGACCGGTGGTTCTGGGCTCTGCGTGCTGCCAAGCGGCACGCCTACGACTATGAGCCGCCCTACAGCAGCATGGCGGCAGTGAAATATTTCCAGCAGGAGTATCTTGCCCACTCCGTGCTGGGCGACACGAGCGAGTGCCGTATCTTCTATGGCAACAGCATGCCCATCCGCCTGGCGGGCATCTACGCCTGCCAGTATGTGCATTGCTGTCGTGGCGTCAACGGCATCGAGGGCACGCTCTCTGCAGCAGCAGGCCTGTCGGTGGTGCTCTCCGAACAGCATCATCCCGACGCCAAGAGCCAGCAGAAGGTGTTCTGTGTGCTGGGCGACCTGAGCTTCTTCTACGACCAGAACGCCCTCTGGAACCGCAATATCAACGGCAGTCTGCGCATCCTCCTGCTCAACAATGGCGGAGGTGCCATCTTCGGCAAGTTCGAGGGTTTGAAGGAGAGTGCCGCCCGCGAGCGCTTGGTGATGGCAGAGCACGTCACCTCGGCCTGTCACCTCTGTCAGGCTCACGGAGTGGCTTATCAGAATGCCGACGACATGGCGTCCCTACGACAGGGCATCGACTGGCTCATCCATACCGAGTCCGACCGCCCCATGCTCATGGAGGTGTTCACCGACATCGATGCCGACAACGAGGCCGTGGAGGGATTTTTCGGGGAGAATACTCAGAAGTTAACTCCTGAAAAATAACTCCTCAAAATTAAGCATAAAATACATAAATACAACGATATGAGAGAATGGAAAAAAATAGAAGGGTTTGATTTCAAGGAAATCATCTTCGAAGAGTATCATCACATAGCCAAGATAACCATCAACCGAGAGCGTTATCGCAATGCCTTCACACCCCTCACCACATGGGAGATGTCGCAGGCCTTCAGCTATTGCCGTGAGAGTCAGAACATACGGGTGGTCATCCTCACCGGTGCCGGCGACAAGGCCTTCTGTGCCGGAGGCGACATGCACGTCAAGGGGCGCGGAGGATACGTGGGAACCGACGGAGTGCCACGCCTCAATGTGCTCGACGTGCAGATGCAGATACGCCGTCTGCCCAAGCCCGTCATCGCCATGGTGAACGGCTATGCCATCGGTGGCGGCCATGTGCTCCACGTGATGTGCGACCTCACCATCGCCTCCGAGAATGCCATCTTCGGACAGACGGGTCCCAAGGTGGGAAGCTTCGACGCAGGCTTCGGAGCCTCTTACCTGGCACGCATGGTGGGACAGAAGAAGGCCCGCGAGATATGGTTCCTGTGCCGCCAGTACAGCGCCCGTGAGGCCGAGGAGATGGGCATGGTCAACAAGGTGGTGCCCCTCGCCGAGCTGGAGGACACCTGCGTGGAGTGGGCCGAGATCATGATGGAACGCTCGCCCCTGGCACTGCGCATGATCAAGGCAGGACTCAATGCCGAGCTCGACGGACAGGCAGGCATCCAGGAGCTGGCTGGCGATGCCACCATGCTCTATTACACCATGGACGAGGCGCAGGAGGGCGGCAAGGCCTTCCTCGAGAAGCGCAAGCCCCGCTTCGACGACTATCCACAGTTCCCATGATGCTCTGAGGAGTGAGGGAGTGAGAGAGTTAAGACAACAGCTTTGTGGACTTGATTACAAGCAATAAGGCTATTGTCTTAACTCCTTTGACTCAAAGGTTCAAATAAGTTTATCGAAAGCATCTTTGAAGAATTTCTCAAACCATATTTGAGGATGGTCGGTTATCATGTGTTTGCCCGATTTCGGGATATGAATGGCAATGATGTCACCGAAATCAGATGTGCCGTCTACAAAAAGAATGTTCTCGAAGAGAGCAAGCGAGGCACGTACACGCTTGATACCTTCGGTAAAGTTGTATTCTATCACCTCCTGACTTACGTTGTGCCCGCCCATGACTTGGCGCTGCATGACGCGTGAAAGGGAGTCCTCTTTGGAAGAAAGTCCAAAATAAATGAGGCTGATTTTGTATCCTGCATCTTTGAATTTTTGGATAAGATGAGTTGCTAAATTTGAAGAAAAGTTGGTTTCGAATGCATAGTTCAACTTGTTTTCTATTGCATTATCCGTTTCTTTCATCAATGTAGAGATGACTGTGCCGTCAATCCATCGACTGACCCAGTCTGGATGCTCTTTCTTAAGAGTCATGGCAAGCCTGTCTCCGTCAAAGGCTTGTACATTCGAGTAGAATATGCCTAATCGGCTTTTGCTGGCTCCGTTAGGACCTGCAATAATCGTAAACTCTGGTCGTCTTTCCATGGTGCTTTTGTTTATGGGTAAAATGACGGAACTAAGCTTGCAGCAAGTAGGACATTTTTCCTTTACCTGGTGCAGCAACTTGTCGGATGATGGTGTATTGGCGTGTATTGAAATCTAAGGAAGCTTCATCGTCGCTTCCGTCGGGATTGGCAAGAAAGGTCTTGCCGCCCTCGAAATATGGCACGGAGATGCCTTTCGACCATGCCTCTAAGTAGATGCGTTCCACCTCATCGTGCACGGCATTGTTGATCTCCCTGATGGTCTTTCCATTCGACAGACGCCAGCCTTCTATTTCTTCATATTTGCACATAAGCCTTATTTCTTTTTGATAAACCATTGCAAAAATACAAGGAATCCCTCAAACCGCCAAATGTTTTCCTCTTTTTTTCAGTATGCCAAAGCGAAAAGCCCGCGGCTCCCTGCTGTGAGGGGCTCGCGGGCTTTGGGCGAAGAGAGGATGAGAGGGGCGTTCTGAGATGCTATCCAGGCGTGGCGGAAGGCCTATGCCAGGGTGCAGCTGGTGATGCCGAGCGTGGTGGCAATAGCAGTCAAGATGCTGATGGCGATCTGAATGAGGGTTTTCCAAGTGTCCTTTTTCATAGTGATAGATGTTTAAGGGTTCTGTGTTTCGGTGAAAGATTCTCGATAGGGGAGTTTTCGGGCAACTCCCCTTGGCGTTGCTCAGGAGTCAGGATGCCTATTCTCCGTCGCCGCCTCCGGTGCTTTCAGAGCCTCCTGGATTGCCTGTGCCTCCGGGGGTGGTGCCGCCAGTGGTGCCGGAGCCGCCTGCGCCTCCGTTGTCGCCAGAGCCGGGCGAGTCGGTCTGAGTGCCGTCAGTGCCGAAGGCGTCGTACTCCTTGAGCTTGCACTTCTTGCTGAGCTCCGAGTTGCTCCAGGTGCGGGTGTTGCGCACGATGAGGTGCACCTTCTTGATGCTCTGAGCGCTCACGTCCTTGGCAGTCTCTTCGGCTTTCGAAGCCATGCCGATGGAGAAGAGTCCCAGGTCGCCGAGTCGTACGCTCTTGCCGTCGAGGATGAGCTCCTGCAGGCAGTCGAGTGCATCGGTGAGCACACCGTTGATACAGCCTCGTGAGTAGGGCGAGCCGTGGTCGGAGATGTGGTTGACGAAGTCTTCGAACGACAACTCTCGGTCGGTTACCACCGTGGCGTACCACTTTTCCTTACCAGCGTTTTCACCTAAGGGTGGAATGCGCTTTACCTTACGATACTTCAATGTTCCTTTTGTGTTGTTTGCCATAGTTGTAATGTGTTTTTAATGGTTAATGTTTTTCGATGTTTCTATATCTGTTGCAAAGATACCACCTTTTCTTGGATTGACCAAATTTCGGTATGCGTAAACTGGCGATTTTCAGCAAAAATGCGTTCAGTAAGTTTACCCTACGGAAATCCATAGCTTTCGGCGCGCATAAATTTAGTTTTCTTCTTCCGAAGTCATAGTTTCTCACGACCTCGCTTTTATGTGACGCCTTGCTGACACTGACACTGACAGTCCGATTTTCCGCACCCCTCTTCTTTTCTCCTGTGAAGGAGTAGAAAAGTAAAGAAATGTTAATAA
>ERZ1035048.702-NODE-702-length-9959-cov-3.362076_pt1 | contig 9959 bp, 8 predicted proteins | sample MGYA00520587_ERZ1035048 | MGnify/ENA primary metagenome ERZ1035048 (study PRJEB33766, sample SAMN09781693) | gut metagenome | biome: gut microbiome | host: Homo sapiens | place: Madagascar | study: EMG produced TPA metagenomics assembly of the PRJNA485056 data set... | reverse complement strand
CCCATCGCCAGCGCTTCGGCTTTCATTTCGTCGAACTCATCCGGGCTAACGTAACGTTGAACCGGCAGGTGATGGCGGCTTGGCTGCAAATATTGCCCCAGCGTTAACATCGTCACACCATGACGGCGCAGGTCGCGCATTACCTCAATAATTTCTTCATTGGTTTCACCCAGACCCACCATCAGACCAGACTTGGTCGGGATTTCCGGATGCGCTTCTTTAAAGCGTTCCAGCAGCTTCAGCGACCAGTTGTAATCTGCGCCAGGCCGTACCTGCCGGTAAATACGCGGTACGTTTTCCAGGTTATGGTTGAACACATCTGGGGGCGTTGCAGTCAGAATATCCAGAGCACGATCCATACGACCGCGGAAATCCGGCACCAGAGTTTCAATTTTGATTTGCGGGCTTTTTTCCCGAATGGCAGTAATACAATCCGCAAAGTGTTGGGCACCGCCATCGCGCAGGTCATCACGGTCAACGGAGGTGATAACCACATAACGCAGCGCCATATCGGCAATGGTCTGCGCCAGTTTCACTGGCTCATTGGCATCAGGAGCTACCGGCCGACCGTGGGCAACGTCACAGAACGGACAACGGCGGGTACAAATAGCGCCGAGGATCATAAACGTTGCTGTGCCGTGGTTGAAGCATTCCGCCAGGTTAGGGCAGGAGGCTTCCTCGCAGACAGAATGCAGGCCATTTTTGCGCATTGCGGCTTTGATGCCCTGGATACGTGTAGAGTCCGCTGGAAGCTTGATTTTCATCCATTCCGGCTTGCGCAGCAGGGCTTCGCGCTCTGTTGCCACGTTTTTAACCGGGATAAGGGCCATCTTATCGGCATCGCGGTATTTTACACCGCGTTCCATCACAATGGGTTTACTCATAGCGTGCGTGTTCCAGTTGCGAATTACGAAGGAAAGCGTTTCAATTCAATAGATTGTTGTAATTATCAACTATTTTTGAATTAACGACTGGCAGTATATCATTGAAACGGACCTGAAAGCAGCCAAAGCGGTCGCGAAAATGTAAAATTGTTGTTGGATTGTGCCATTTTATCGTTCTGCGCTGTGATCTGGCTGTAACAATACTTTTTCAAAATGCATTACGGATAACATCTATTACTCCGTGCAGGATGGGATCACGCAGGCTGAATTTGTTGTAGTGGATAGAGAAATCTATTTGCTCCTCATTTAAGGACGGAAAAGGCAGTTTTTCCAGCGGCCAGCAACGGCTAAACAGGTTATAAAAACGGCTGGGAATAATCGCTAACATGTCACTGTTGGCAACCAGTGCAGCGATTGTCAAAATGTTGTAGCTGGTGAAGCTGATCTGCCGGTCCGGAAACATCTCTTGAATTCTCTGCCGCAGACCGCTGAAATTTTGTCCTTCCGGTAACAGGAGTACATGTGCAGCGTTGTCGATAGTCTCTCTGTCATCTTCTAAAGAGAGTAGTGGATTTCCCTCGCGGCAAATTAACACCATATTGTCGGTGAACAGAACATGATGTTGCACCGTACGATTGGTGCAAAACATGTTATCGATGATGAGATCGGTTTGAAACTGACTGAGTTGGTTTTCCGCGTCGCTGATGGGCGGGTTGCGCAGTAAAAGCTGCGGGTAGTGAGTTTTAATCGCCCGATAGATGACAGGAAGGACCAGGGCTCCGACCGAGGGGGTGGTCGCGATAGTTATCGTTCGTTGCTTATCATAGCTTCCTTCGATATCCAGCGCGCCAAGAATGGATTCAAGGCCCTGACTGATATACTCATGTAGATGCATCGCAAATGCGGTAGGAGTGACACCCTGGCCTTTGCGAATAAACAATGGGTCAGGGAATATAACGCGCAGTTTCTGTATAGACTGACTGATTGCCGAGGGGGTCAGATTAAGCACTTTCGCTGCATTAACGATCCCTTTATGTACATATACAGCTTCAAAAATAGTCAGAAGGTTAAGATCAATATTTCGTAAGGTTGTAAATATTTGTGGTTTACCTTCTGACGACTTTCTGCTTAAACAGGGTTCGATTTGATTATTACTATCCACGCACTTACTCCAATTTTATTCATGGTAAAATAATATTTAAAAAAATTACAATAATCTTATGTCTAATTGGAACGGAACGCTTTTGCTCACCATAATCAACTATTTCAATAAGTTAATCAATGGGGTGAGTTACGGAGCAAGGCGTAGCATCGCATTTCTGCAAGTGATAAAGAAAATATACAAACGCGAAGGAGATGTAAAGCATTAGCAGGTGTTATGAGTAATGACCCAGTGTAAATTGGGCCATTGAGGTATGAAATTAAGCGGTAATATATTCGAAGTCAGGATTGTTTAGTAGCGCTAAAATATTTTCCAGTAAACGTGGTGCAATATTATTAGTCGTCGCTTCGGGTTTCCATTGTGATATTTTAGCCATTTCCATTCCGGCATACCCACAAGGATTAATACGTAAAAATGGTGAAAGATCCATATTGACGTTTAATGCCAGACCGTGGAATGAACAACCGCGTCGAATACGTAAACCCAGTGAGCAAATTTTCTTTTCCCCAACATAGACACCTGGCGCGTCAGCCCGAGGATGCGCTTCTATACCCAGTTCAGCCAGGGTATTCACCACTGTTTGCTCAAGCAAGGTCACCAGTTCACGCACACCGAGTTTACGGCGTTTCAGGTTAAGCAATACATACATCACCTGTTGCCCCGGCCCGTGATAAGTCACCTGCCCACCGCGATCGCTCTGAATCACCGGAATATCACCAGGCATTAAAATGTGCTCCGCCTTTCCTGCCTGCCCTTGGGTGAATACCGGATAGTGCTCGACCAGCCAGATTTCATCAAGGGTACTATCATCGCGGGTATCGGTGAATTCATGCATAGCCTGGGAGATTGGCTCGTAAGGCTGAAGACCGAGCTGGCGGACAAGAATTTTATCCTGATACAAAACGGCATCTCCGTGGAGAATGAGTAAAAGTGGGGAAAAGTATATCACAGCGAGGAGAGGGGAGTTACCCGACCAGGAGCCGGGTAACGGAGAAGCGAGTTACAGAACCATGCGGACAATATCGATTTTGCCCAGTTCTTCATACAGTGTTTCAACCTGCTCGATATGAGTGGCGTTGATAGTGATAGATACCGAGTGGTAGTTGCCTTTGCTGCTTGGTTTTACCGTTGGGGTGTAGTCACCTGGCGCATGGCGCTGTACCACTTCAACCACCTGATCAACCAGCTCAGGTAACGCCTGCCCCATAACTTTGTAAGTAAAAGGAGTAGGGAATTCAAGCAGTTCGTTAAGTTTGGTTTTCATGTCAGCTCCGGCGTAACGTAATTAAATAGCAACTCCCGCCAGAAGGCGGGAGTTTTTTTACTGATGCTTAGTATATGGGGACGGAAATTACACTTTCAAGTGTTCGATTTTTAACCAAACCAGTGATGAAACATTAATTTAATGTAATCAATGATTTTGCCGAAGAAGTTACCTTCCGGGATTTCTTGCAACACAACCAGCGGGCGTTGTTCGATTGTTTTGCCATCAAGCTGGAAGTTGATAGTTCCTACGACCTGATTCTTTTGCAGCGGCGCATGCAATTCACTGCTGTTCAGCACATAGCTGGCTTTCAGATCTTTCATGCGACCACGCGGAATGGTCAGGTACACGTCTTTATCAACCCCTAACGAAGCGCGATCAGAATCACCAAACCAAACCGGTTCAGAGGCGAACTCTTTACCTACTTTCAGTGGGTTAACGGTTTCAAAGAAACGGAAGCCCCAGGTTAGCAGTTTTTTACTTTCGGCTTCACGGCCTTTAAAAGTACGTCCGCCCATCACCGCAGAAATCAAGCGCATCTGGCCTTCAGTCGCAGAAGCAACAAGGTTGTAACCTGCTTTGTCAGTGTGTCCGGTTTTGATGCCGTCGACATTCAGGCTGTTATCCCATAACAGACCGTTACGGTTCAGCTGGCGAATACCGTTAAACGTAAATTCTTTTTCTTTATAGATCGAGTATTCATTCGGTACGTCACGGATCAATGCCTGGCCGATCAGCGCCATATCTCGCGCGGAGCTGTACTGACCATCAGCATCCAGACCATGTACCGTCTGGAAGTGGGTATTTTTCAGGCCCAGGGCGTTAACGTAGCTGTTCATCAAGCCAACAAAAGCGTCCTGGCTACCAGCGGCAAAATCGGCCATGGCGACACAAGCATCGTTACCCGATTGCAGGTTAATACCGCGGATCAGCTGAGAAACCGGAACCTGCATGCCCGGTTTGAGGAACATCAGCGAAGAACCTTTAAACACCGGGTTACCGGTGGCCCATGCGTCGTTGCCGATAGTGACTAAATCAGTTTCTTTAAATTTACCGGCTTTCATTGCCTGGCCGATAACGTAACTGGTCATCATTTTGGTCAGGCTGGCAGGATCGCGGCGGACATCTGCGTTCTGTTCGGCGAGCACTTTGCCGGAGTTATAGTCAATCAGGATGTAGGACTCCGCATCGATCTGCGGTACACCCGGGATCATAGTTTTGATATTCAGGTCATCGGCATGTGCAGCAGAGATAAAGGCTGTGCAAAGAGCCGTGGTGAGCGCCAGGCGCTTCATGATACGAGCGGAAAAAATGGTATTCATGGTCTGAACTACGACATCCGTGATGGAATTAAAAAAAGTGCCCTACTATAGCAAATGCACTACCGGCAGGCATCTGACTTTCCGCGTGACTTTGTTAACGTCATTTACAGAAATTGACACATCAGATGCCTGCTTTACGCTACTGCGCGGTGGTAATAAATGACTGTAATTGGGCTTCGGTTTGCAAACGTTGCTGCAAGGTACTGGCTTCGGCTTTGTTGGCGAATGGGCCAAGCTGGATCCGCCAGACCGCGCCATTTTGAGTTACGCGACCGGGGACGCCGAAGTTGCTGTTGGTACTGTTGCGCACGAGCCTGATCGCTAACGGCCCCGACCTGCACCATAAAGTTGCCGCTGGCGCTTTGCGAGGCGGCTTGCGGTGTCACCATTGCAGGCGAGGTTGCAGGCGTTGTCGACGGAGCTGTAACAACGGGCTGTGGTGCAGGCGTCGGTTCGCTGCCTTCCAGTACACCTGGCGCTAAGGTCGTTGGTGCGCCGAGGAAACCGCTGCTGGTTACCGGCGCGCCGGTCGGATCTTCACTTTTTAGCGTCGAATTACTGACCGGAAGAATGTCACCCTGCGGGCCAGACACTGAACTTGTTCCTGCGCCGCCGCTTAAATCGGGAGGTGCAGGCAGGGCGTAAGTCTGTTTGGCGACTGTGGTACAAGCCATACCAGGACCAGAAAGCGAACCATCCTGGGCGACAATAATCGGATCGATACGAACTTTGGTGTTGTTTGACGTGTTAAGACGGTCAGCTGCAGCGCGAGAAAGCGAAATAACGCGGTCGTTGCCGTAAGGACCGCGATCATTAATGCGCACCACGATCATTCGCCCGTTAGCCAGGTTAGTGATTCTGGCGTAGCTGGGGATCGGAAGCGTTGGATGGGCCGCCGTTAGCTGTGTCGGATCGAAAGCTTCGCCAGAGGCCGTCAGGTTACTGCCTGGTTCGGCATCATAGATTGCCGCCAGTCCCGCCTGGCTAAATCGAGACGGATCCTGCACGATTTTGTAGCTTTTACCGTCGCGCTGGTAATCCTGATTTGCCGTCGCGCTCAGTGGTTCGAAACGCGGGTCCGCCCCGCTAATTTCAACTATGGGGCCGTTACATACCGCAGGCTGCGGTACACTTACCGTCTGTTGCTGACCATCATCGCTTGTACATGCCGCGAGCATTCCTGCCGCGATGCAGATCCCGAGCCACTGCTTACGCATTGCGCACCTCTTACACGCTTTTCGACAACATTTTCCTGTGGGTGTGGATTGACATTACAATCCCGAACCCAGCCATCAGCACAATTAGCGCCGATCCTCCATAACTGACCAGTGGGAGCGGAACCCCTACAACCGGCAGAATACCGCTTACCATACCAATATTTACGAAGACATAAACGAATAATATCAGCATTAAGCCACCAGCCATGACGCGACCAAAGGTGGTTTGCGCTCTGGCGGCTATCCACAGCCCGCGCATGATCAGCAGAATGTAGAGAGCGAGCAGAATCAGAATGCCCACTAATCCCAGCTCTTCCGCCAGTACCGCGAAGATAAAGTCGGTATGGCGTTCGGGGAGAAATTCAAGCTGTGACTGAGTGCCGTGCAGCCAGCCTTTGCCGCGTAATCCGCCGGAGCCAATAGCAATTTTAGACTGAATAATGTGATAGCCCGCGCCGAGTGGGTCTGATTCCGGGTCCAGGAGCATCATTACGCGCTGGCGCTGGTAATCATGCATCAGGAAGAACCACAGAATCGGAATGAACGCCGCCACCAGCACTACTGCGACGCCAATCAGACGCCAGCTAAGGCCAGAGAGGAACAGTACAAACAGACCGGAAAGCGCAACGAGGATTGATGTTCCCAGGTCAGGCTGTGCAGCCACCAGCAGCGTGGGCATAAATATCAGCACCAGCGCGATGCCAGTGTTCTTCAACGATGGCGGGCAAACGTCGCGGTTGATAAAGCGCGCAACCATCAGTGGTACGGCTATTTTGGCAATTTCCGACGGCTGAAAACGAACAATACCGAGGTCCAGCCAGCGTTGAGCACCTTTAGAGATGGCACCGAAAGCATCTACCGCCACCAGCAAAATAATACAGATGATATAGAGATAGGGGGCCCAGCCTTCATAAACGCGTGGAGGAATTTGCGCCATCACCACCATGATGACCAGACCCATCGCGATTTGGCCGATTTTACGCTCCATCATGCCAATATCCTGACCGCTGGCGCTCCAGATAACCAGGGCGCTGTAAACCAGCAATGCCAGTAAAATCAGCAGCATTGTGGGATCGAGATGGACTTTATCCCAGAATGTTTTTTTATTCGGATTATCCGTCATGATTAATGGTCCTCCGCTGCGGCAACCGCTGGATTTTCCGCAGGCAGATCGGTGTTGTTATCACCCAGCATAATGTGGTCGAGGATCTGGCGCATCAGCGTACCAACCGCCGGACCCGCGCCACCGTTCTCCAGAATCATGGCGACAGCCACTTGCGGATTGTTGTATGGCGCAAAGGCGGTCATCAGTTTGTGGTCACGTAAACGCTCGGCAATTTTGTGCGCATTATAGGTTTCGTTCGCTTTCAGACCGAAGACCTGAGCGGTACCGGATTTCGCCGCAATTTTGTACGGTGCGCTGGCAAAGTATTTATGCGCCGTACCGTTAGGGCGGTTAGCAACACCGTACATACCGTCTTTCGCCAGCTCCCAGTAACCGGAATGAATATCGCCGACGGGCGGTTCATGCGGCTGTACCCATGGCACCTGTTTGCCGTCTTCGGCGGTGCTCATCAGCAAATGCGGAACCTTCACGATACCGTCATTAATCAGGATCATCAGTGCCTTACTCATCTGGATTGGGGTCGCTGTCCAGTAACCCTGACCGATACCAACCGGAATGGTGTCACCCTGATACCACGGTTTTTTAAAGCGTTTCTGTTTCCATTCGCGGGTAGGCATGTTGCCGGAACGTTCTTCCGCCAGGTCGATACCGGTATAATGACCATAACCGAATTTACCCATCCATTCGGAGAGGCGATCGATCCCCATATCGTAGGCCACCTGATAGAAGAAGGTATCCGCAGATTCTTCCAGCGATCTTGTGACATTCAGACGCCCGTGGCCCCATTTTTTCCAGTCACGATAACGTTTTTCCGAACCTGGCAGTTGCCACCAGCCTGGGTCAAACAGCGTCGTATTGCGCGTGATCACCCCGGCGCTCAATGCCGAAACCGCCACATAGGGTTTAACTGTAGACGCGGGAGGATAAACCCCCTGTGTGGCGCGGTTCACCAGCGGTGTATTCGGGTCATTCAGCAAGGCGGAATAATCTTTGCTGGAGATACCGTCAACAAACAGGTTTGGGTCATAACTAGGCGTGGAAACCAGCGCCAGCACCCCACCTGTACGCGGATCGGTGACTACCACAGCTGCACGGCTACCCGCCAGCAGCGTTTCAATATATTGCTGGAGTTTGAGATCCAGCGTCAGGTAAATATCGTGTCCGGCTTGCGGTGGTACTTCTTTTAACTGGCGGATAACACGCCCACGGTTGTTAACTTCAACCTCTTCATAACCGGTCTGACCGTGCAGCACGTCTTCATAGTAACGTTCAATGCCCAGCTTACCGATATCATGCGTTGCCGCATAGTTGGCCAGTTTGCCGTCATTATTCAGGCGTTCGACGTCTTTATCGTTGATTTTCGACACATAGCCGATGACGTGGGTCAACGCCGAACCGTAAGGATAGTAACGACGTTTATAGCCTTTAACTTCAACACCCGGAAAACGGTACTGATTGACGGCAAAGCGAGCTACTTGTACTTCGGTCAGGTTAGTTTTCACCGGAATAGAGGTGAAACGGTGTGAACGTGCGCGCTCTTTTCGGAATGCAGCAATATCGTCATCGGTCAGGTCTACCACGCTGCGCAAAGCGTCCAGAGTTTGCTGCACGTTATCGACTTTCTCCGGCATCATTTCTATCTGGTAGATAGTGCGGTTGAGGGCCAGAGGGATACCGTTACGGTCATAGATAATGCCGCGGCTGGGCGCGATAGGCACCAGCTTAATGCGGTTTTCATTAGAGCGGGTCTGGTAGTCGGTAAAGCGAACAATTTGCAGATTATACAGGTTGGCGATAAGCACGCCGGTCAGCAGCAAAATCCCCAAAAAGGCGACCAGCGCCCGGCGCACAAACAGCGCGGACTCTGCCGTATAGTCGCGAAAAGAGTTCTGTAGTTTCATCCGCTGCGTTTTCTACTCAAAGCTCCCTTATCACTCACGGTGATAAGGATGGTTGGTGGTGATGCTCCACGCCCGGTACAGACTCTCTGCGACCAGCACGCGAACCAGCGGATGGGGGAGGGTAAGCGCCGACAGCGACCAGCTCTGCTCCGCCGCCGCTTTACAGGCAGGCGACAACCCTTCAGGCCCGCCAATCAGTAGACTGACGTCGCGACCATCCAGCTTCCAGCGTTCCAGCTCAGCGGCTAACTGCGGCGTATCCCAGGGCTTGCCTGGAATATCGAGGGTGACAATGCGGTTTTTGCCTGCGGCCGCCAACATCTGCTCACCCTCTTTGTCGAGTATGCGCTTGATGTCCGCATTCTTGCCGCGTTTTCCGGCCGGAATTTCAATCAGCTCGAAGGGCATATCTTTCGGAAAACGACGCAGGTACTCGGTAAAACCGGTTTGTACCCAGTCCGGCATTTTCGTTCCCACGGCGACAAGTTGCAGCTTCACGCATTAACTCCAGAGTTTTTTCAGTTCATACAGGCGACGGCTCTCTTCCTGCATGACATGGACAATCACATCGCCCAAATCCACGACAATCCAGTCGGCGCTGTTTTCACCTTCTACGCCGAGCGGTAACAGGCCCGCTGCGCGAGACTCCTGCACAACGTGGTCAGCAATGGACATAACATGACGGCTGGACGTACCCGTACAGATGATCATGCAGTCGGTGATGCTGGATTTGCCCTGAACGTCTAAGGCGATGATGTCCTGACCTTTGAGGTCATCAATTTTGTCGATAACAAAATCCTGGAGTGCTTTACCCTGCAAGTTTTCCCCCTGGGTGAATCAAATAGATAAAAATGGTCTGTCAGTATACCTGAACCAGAGGCGATTTCGGGACAATTGTCGCCGAATCGGCTTTCGAAAGTGGGCTATCATCCCACCCCGCGCCGCAGATTGCATCGCCATTTTTGTAAAACAATTTCTACAAAGTCGTGTCTGGCGGAAAAAGTCTGGCTGCGGAGAATATCAGCCTGCCCGGGGCTGTCAATGGTCGTTGCGGCTTACCCGTAAAAAAACAGAAAAGTCATG
>ERZ1035048.698-NODE-698-length-9987-cov-16.994664_pt1 | contig 9987 bp, 5 predicted proteins | sample MGYA00520587_ERZ1035048 | MGnify/ENA primary metagenome ERZ1035048 (study PRJEB33766, sample SAMN09781693) | gut metagenome | biome: gut microbiome | host: Homo sapiens | place: Madagascar | study: EMG produced TPA metagenomics assembly of the PRJNA485056 data set... | reverse complement strand
TTTTTCTAGAGGTATCTTCCTGGAAATTCTGTTGTTTTTTGGGATCAACTTTATCATAGAGATTTTCTTGACTTATATATTGAGAGCTTCTAACTCTAAGTTTCATCTGCTCATAAGTCTTAGAGTTCTCTATCTGCTGGCGCAGAAAATACCTTTTATCGTTATTCTCCTGTGTGCTGTATTCAGATACAGAGCTAGGATAAGAGTACTGTCTCGGATAGAGGAAAAAATCAGAAATAATGACAACCACCATCAGACCTAAGCCCAGTCTGATTGCCATTTTTCTTCTTTTAAATAGGTCTGAATCCAATTTGATTTCCTCTTAAAACCTATTACCAATACTATTCAAAATCAGATACGTCACCTGATCCGTAGCGAGCAACCTCTGGTACACCATCGTTAAACACTATAACAGAAGTTGGACTTGGTGAGAGTAAACCGCCATCTACGATTACATCCACTACAGAACCAATTTCATCATTGATGGTTACAGGATCGGATTCTGCCTCTTCATGCTCAGGTAGAATTAAAGAGCAACTCATCAATGGTTCATTTAATTCAGAAACAATAGCACTCACAATTGCATTATTAGGAACTCTAATACCAATTGTTTTTCTCTTTTCGTTCATTAAACGGCGAGGTACTTCCTTAGTGGCTGGAAGAATAAAAGTATAAGCTCCTGGTGTATGATTCTTTAAAAGTCTAAATACATTGTTCTCAACTTTTGCATAAGTTGATAACTCAGAAAGATCGCGACACAAAAGAGTAAAATTGTGGTGCTTGTCCACCTGTCTAATTCTAGCAATTCGCTCCATTGCGTGCTTCTGCTCAAGCTTACAACATAAGGCATAAGCTGAATCAGTAGGAACTACAACTACGCCACCATCATTAAGACATTCACAGATCTGTTTTATAAAACGTGGCTGTGGATTGTCTGGGTGAACACTGATAAATTGTGCTGACATTTAAATACTCTTTTTCATATCGACAGTTATTTGAAGATCTTTATCAAATAACCAGTCTTAAAGGATCTCTTTAAAATTCTTTTCTACATAAACAAATTGACACCATTTTATAGCAAAAAAGCCATAACATGATGTCAATTCTTGTAAAAAATAGATTTGTTACTGATGATTTTCAGTTGTTGGTGCAGGAGACTCTGTAGCTTCTTTAGTCTTTTCTGCTACAACATTCTTTATTTCATCATCGTTTGCAGCTTTTTCTACAACAGTCTCTTCTGTTTTAGTTAAAACAGAAGCAACAGGTGCTACATTTTTAACATCTGCAGGAGTTGACAGATTTGAGTTTTGCTCAACGACAGTATCTTCAACTGACTCTTCTTTATACTCAATATCAAGAGCATCAAAGATCTCTGAAAGAGGAATTCGCTCTAATGGAAGACGCGCTTTTCTTCCAAAGACACCAGCTGCTAGCATATTGTATAAAGTAGCTTCTTTTGAGTTTAAAGCCATTGAGGTGTTGAGTTCTTCAATTTCAATATCATCAAATGACCATAGATCAGAGTTTGCTTCAAAGAACTCCTTGCTCAAGGTAATGCTCTTAGTATTAGGTAAATGAACTCTGAGATTGTTCAATACAGCAAAAGATCTCATTTCAATATTTGAAACATAAGCGCACTGAGCATGAGCAATCCATGGAATAGTGCAAACTCTTGAAGTCTGGAAAGGTAAAACTAAACATACCATACCAGGTACATCAGGAACTGATAAAGCAGTTGCTAAATCATCAAAGAAAAGTACCTTTCTAGGTTTAATATCAAGTTTAGCTAAATCATCTACGGTAATACCAATATCACGTAAACCTCCTACTCTGCTACGCAACAGTTTATCTAATAAAACTAAACGTACGGTTGGAGCTGGAGGAACTAAACCTAACTGTAATAAATCGCGTCTTAATGGATTTAAATCAAGATACTTGCGCATAAAAGCAAGCACAACATATCTGTATTTTTCAAACCACAAAGTATCAACACCACGAACAGGGATCTGACGAATCATTGCAGAAGAATCTTTATGAGCGCACAGCCACTTGCATACAAGCAAGAAACGCTCAAAATCCTGATCTTCTAGGGTGGTTAAGGCATGAATATGCTCCACAGCAGAATCTAATAACTCAGGTAAAGTTTTCTTTACTGTCTGAAGACGGTTTTGAGCTGAATGGAACTCCACCAAATGACCTGCCCATGCAGCAAGATCATCTACTTTTTCAAAAACCAAATGAACTGGAACTTCAAATTTTCCTAGATCAGGATAAGTCTTATCCAAAAAGTCTACTTTTCCTGCATTAAGCTCTTTGTGCCAATCGTTACAAAAACGAACAAACTCGTCTTTATTATTTAGCACATCCTCATCACGAGTAGGAGCACCTAAATAAATTCTTACAGCTTCAAAATTCTTTTTAGACTTGACTGAATCACTTAGCCAGCCGATTATTCTTTCGTTATAAAGGGCATTAATTTCTGCACGAATGCTGTTGCGTGTTTTCACTGCTGTAGCTCCTCAAAACAAGGTCACATTTTTATTATTTTTATATAATTGCAGACTTCAACCCTATCTGCTCATTATCATAGTATAGCATAATGAGAACGTTCAAAGATTTGATTTAGCGTCAGATCTCACAAAAGCGCTCACAAATTGAGCATTGTTTTGTTCCGATAAGGCTGCAACTCAAAAGACATATAGCAAAGCGTGTTTAAAACGAAATTGAAAAGAAGTGTTTTTAAGAGCCAAGCTTACTTTTAAAGTCCTGTATTATCTTTTTTAACTCTTTTTTAGCTTGTCTTCTCTCTTTAAAAAAGTCTGAGAGTAAAGCAGAACACTCTTTTTTTAAGATCCCTCCTTCGACAATAATCTTATGATTATGTTTAGGATCCGAGATTAAGTTAAAGGCTGAGCCACAGGCTCCAGTCTTTAAATCATAAGCTCCAAAATAGAGATTTTTTAATCTTGCATGGATAAGAGCCATTGCACACATACAGCAGGGTTCTAAAGTTACATAAATTGAATAGTCAGGAAAGCGATAATTTTCAACTCTTCGCCCTAAAGCTCTTAGGGCTACGATCTCGGCGTGAGCTGAAGAATCATTAGAGCTGATAGTCTGGTTGTACCCTGTAGCTACAATGTCACCATCTTTATTTACAATAACTGCACCTACAGGGATCTCCCCTATTTTTTTTGCCTTTAATGCCTCTTGATAGGCTTTTGTCATGTAATAGCTGTGATCACGAATACTCATCAGTAATGCTCTTTATCTGATAAGGTATGGTTAACTGCTAAATACAATGGTCAACAACAATTAGAACCCAGGTTACTAAAGTTAAAATTAGCATTACAAAAACAGCAGCTGATCCTAAGTCCTTAGCTCTGCCTGACAGTTCATTAAACTCAGTACCAATTCTATCTACAACAGCTTCAATACCTGAGTTTAACAGCTCTGCTACAACTGTGAGCCAAGGCATAGAAATTAAAGCAATTAGCTCTAAAGTTGAATAACCAAAGTCTGAGAAAAATCTTAAATAAAAAGCAACTAAAGTTAAGATCACTCCTAAAAACATCTCTTGTCTAATCGCAGCTTCATTTGCAAGACCAGCTTTAAAGCCCTTCATGCTGTATTTGCCTGCGTTATAAATTCTTACTAAACCTTTTTTCTGAACCTTTGCCATAAGTAATCCTTAAACAAATAGAAATTTTTAATATTGCTCACTTTTTTAATTACATTTTAAGAGCAATCTTTAATGAATTTAGTTCAGTCATTATATGAGATCACTCTTTATTTTAATACCTCAAGAAAGATTTTTAGAAACATTTATGACACGATTTACATTACTGTAAATTATATTTGCTAATTCCTATCAAAGTATTTATTGATAGATTTGTTAGAATTGAATTAAAAGTAAGCTACCTCAGGGAACGTTAACTTTAGTTTCAGGCAGTCTCAATCATAATTTGGAGTATCTATGAATAACAGATTATCTCTTTTGTCTTTATGCACAGTTTTACTGTTAAACCCAGTGCTTATTTCTAAATGCTATGCAAAGAATGCTGATGAGTCTACTGATAAACTTTCAATTGAAGTTAAAAGAGCTATTGATGAAAATACTAGAGGCAAAGCTTTATCATGTTTTATCACTGATAAAGAGCTTATAAAAGATCAGGATTTGTCTGCTGCTGTAGAAGTTTTTACAAATAACAGTACCAAAATAAAAGATGCTTACCCTTTTGTTAAAGACAATCGACTGTGTGTCTCTGGTCTTGACTTTGGAAAGACCTATACCTTAAAACTGCATAAAGGTATTAACTTTATAAAAAAGACACAAGGAACTGATAAGACCTTAACGACCAATACAGATTCTGATACTACCTTTACAACTATTGATGAGACGAGCTCTGTGAAAATTGCCAAAGGCTTAATATTGCCTAGCAATGAAAAACAAAAATTAGTTGAACTTGAGACTGTAAATACAGACGCAGTAACTTTAGGTGTATTTAAGATCTCCAATAACTCTTTGCCTCAAGCAGAGCTGTTTAGTCTGTATTCAGAAAATCCAGAGAAATACGATATCCGCAAGCTTCTGTTTAACCACGGTAAATTTTTAGGAGCTAAAACCATCAACTTCAAAAATAAAAAGAATGAAGTTGAACTTACAGCTGTAGATATCAGCGAATTTGTAAACAAAGATAAAAGCGGTGTTTACGTTCTCTCTGTAATTAAAGCTAAAGATGATAGCAATTTAACTTTAGATGACTTTTTCACTTATGATGATAATTCCTTAGAGCTATCAAAACTGCTCTTTATCTCTAATTTAGGTGTCACCTCTTATTCAGGCTCAAACGGTATTGATGTTAATGTAAGATCACTTACTGATGCTTCTCCTGTGAAGGGCGCAACCGTTACCCTAAAATCTTTAGCTAATGATGTATTAGACTCCAAGTCCACCGATTCTGATGGTTTTGTTCATTTTGACAAAGCTATCTGCCAAGGTGAAAACGGACAGAGTGTTGCTACAGTTACTGTTACAAGTAACGACGATTTTTTCCCTCTGGATTTAAGAGCAAGTCCTCTGTACTTTGAAGAAGGATCTGGTATTAGCGACAACAACGATTACAAAGTCTTTGCTTATACTAACAGAACTCTTTTACGACCTGGTGAGACTACCGTTTATCAGGCTTTAGTTAGAAACAAAGATCTGAGTGCTGCATCTCTAAAAGCATTAAAGCTCTTTATAAGACGTCCTGACTATGTCATTGAAAAAGAAATTCCTTTATCAAGAGCTGTTGAAAACAGCTTTGAATATGTGTACAAGTTACCTGAAAATGCTCAATTAGGTACATGGACTTTTGAACTTGGTTTTGATGAAAAACATCTCTTATCATCAACTCAACTTACAGTTTCTGCCTTTACTCCATCAGCTTTATCATCTTTATTAAAAGTAAAAGATGTGATAGATAACGGTGATATCATCTCTGTTAATACGGATTACAACTATGGAGCTAAAGCCCAAGATATAGGCATTTCAGGAAGCTATAGCATTCTTCCTGACCAACATGTGGTTGATGCTTATAAAGACTATAGTTTCGGTATTGATGCCGAGGCTGTAAATAATGGCAACTACACTAAGTTTGCACAGATAGATTCTGGCAATACCAATCAAAATGGTGAATTTAACTTTACATTTAAAGCTTCAGATGAGAACTATCCTAGCAGAGTAAAATTTGATGTTTATGTATTAGATCCTGCAACAGGATCTTCTTATCTTACAAAAGAAGCAAAAGTAAAATACACCTCACCTTTGATTGGAGTAAAACTTTCTAAAGCAGATAACAAATACACCTTAAACTCTATTCTTTGCCTCCAGGACGGTAAAAGACTAGATGGAAAGGCTAGTTATACCTTATTAAAACGAAATATCTCTTATCAGTACGCTTATGTAGATGGTAACTGGAAGTTTGTAAAGAATGAATATACAGAACCAGTTGACTTTGGTGAATTTACTTTTAATAAAGATAAAGTAAGCTCTATTCCTCTAAATCTTGAGGATGGGTTGTATACAGTTGAACTTAAAAATGATAAATCTTCAACAAAGTACAACTTTGTAAAAGGTTATGTCAGTGAAGACAACGATCTGACACCTGAAAAAATCTTGATAACTCAAGATAAAGAGAGCTATCAAAAGGGGGACAGAGTAAATTTAAGCTTTGAAAGTGAGTTTGAAGGTTACGGAACCTTGATTGTTGGTAATTCTGCTATCGAAACAAAACAAAGCTTTAAAGTAAACAAAGGACACAATGAAGTAGGCTTTGACTCAGCTGATATTAAGGATACTGGTACCTATGTTTTAGTTACAACTTACAAAGGCACCGCATCAAAATTCAGAACAGCATCCCGTGCTGTAGGTCTTTCTTATATCAAATTTAAGAATGATGACAGATTACTTAACATCAGAGCCTCAGTTGAAGATACAGTAAAACCAGAAAGCACACTTACTGTAAATTTTGATGTTGATAACAGTGATGACAATACCTATTTAAGAGCCTATCTAGTGGACGAAGGTATTCTATCTATAAACTCTCAGAAATCTCCTGATCCTTTTGCATTCTTAACAGACAAAAGAGCTTTCTCAACCAAAGTAAATGATATGTACGCTTATGTGATGAAAGCTTTATCAAAAGACGGTCAAGGTTATGGCTCTGACGAGATGCTAGTGGGAGCTAATGCCCAAATTTTATCTAATACCACTAAATCCCTTTTGTCACTGAACTCATCAAGAGTACAAACAAAAGATGGTAAAGCTACTGTTAGCTTTGATATACCAAAGTTTACAGGTAAAGCAAGACTGATGGTTGTAGGTTGGAATAAAGATAGAGTCGGTAGCTACTCAAAAGACATTACGATTACCTCAGATGCTGTTACTAAATTAGCAACTCCAAGCTACTTACATGTAGGCGATGCTTTTGATGCTAGAGTCATGTTTGATGACCTTAAAAAAGATAAAAAAGATGTCGATTTTAAAGTTTCTTGTATTGGTGCTATAGAATGTGCACTTGATAAGAGTGTGGGACTAAAAAACAGTAAAGCTAATGAAAGAATACAACTTACAGCCTTAAGTGAAGGTACAGGTACCATTTTACTAAAGGCAAAAGCATCTAACTACACATACGAAGACAGTTATGAGATAAAGGTTTTACCTAATAGAGGAAAAGTACTTGAAAGTGCAATTATTCCATTAAAAGTAAAAGAACAGACAACCTTTAAATTTAAGAATACCTTTAAAGATGGTACAAAGGTAAAGTTAAGCTATGGAGTAATGCCAGCTGTTTCTCCAAAAGAACTTGGAGAAGTAGCTTTTAGCTCATATAAGAGCAATTACTTTGATACCTTATCCGATCTGTCAACTCTTTTAGAGTATTCAGATAAGTATCAGGATAAATCATCAAATGAATACAAGACCTATCAGAATAAGATAAGTTCTTTAATTGACTACGTAAACTCTACAATCAATAACCAGGGGTATGTAGATTACTCATTAGTCAATTACGAAGATGGTGGCTATGCTGCAGCATATGCTTATCTTGTATTAAATAAAGCACAAGAAAAAGGCTATAACGTCAACTTTAATGTTCAAGACAAGCTTCTACAGAACATCAAAAGAAATGCAAATTCTGATAATGAGTCTACAGCAGCCCTATGCATGTATGCCCTGACTTTGTCTTCTGATAACCAGAGTTCAACTCTTACCTTTAGATTTGATCACTCAAAATCAAAAGAGATCAATGCCTATATCTCCTATGCCAAAGCTTTTGCTTTGTATGGTGATCAAATGAGACAGGAGTTTGCTGTTTTAAAAGCTTATGAACTTTTAAATGAAGCTGAGAACATAAGAATTTCAATTGATAAAGCAAATATTTCAAACAATAAGCTTATAAATCTCATTCAGGCACTTCAAGAATATGAGCCTTTGTATATCACTGACACAGCTTATGACAGTCTTTGTGTCTTAAATGAGTTTTTAAAGCTAAAAGGCAATAATCTTGACACAAAGAGACTAAATCAGGTTTATGAAATTGTCTCTAAAGAAAACTCTTACAGCTACAAGACCCCAGCTCAAAGAGCAATGATGATGGAGATGCTTGTAAATGAAAACAAACTGTCCTTTTCAGAAGGTTCTCTACAAGGGAATAAAATCACTTTAGTCAATGACGGAGAGAGTGATACAGTTCTCAGTGCAAGCATCTATGATGTTCCTGAGAAATATGCAATCTCAAAAGACAGACAAGATATTACAGTGAACTACTTCACAACAGACGGAACAGAGCTTGCAAGTCCACTTACAGTCAATGTGAATGAGGACATTATTGTACTTGTAAAGGTACATGAGAATAAGCTCTCAGGCAAGATTTCTGTCGAATCTTTGCTACCTGCTAATATGCTTTATTTAAGAAGTATCGATGCTAATGAAGCATCACAAAGATATCCTTTCTTGGGTGAACTTACTGACAGCTATGCAATCAAAATTACCAAAGGAGACAGTTCTATTATAGGTGCAAGTCAGAGCAGGAAAAATAACTTGGCATTTGCTTACATTCTAAAGGGAGCATATAAAGGAAAGTCAGCTCCATTAGCGCTTACTGTTCACAATACCTCCTTTAGAACTACATCTGAGGTAGTATTTAATGAGAAAAATACCATTGAGGTTAAGTAAGGATTTAGCCCCTGATAAATGGATAAGCATAAACAAAGATCTTTAATTTATGCAATGGCACTTTTGATACTCTGTATCACAGGTGCCATCTTTATGTTTGTATTCACAAGCATAAATGAATTGTCTTTATCTAAATTTCACGACAGATCATACGTACTTTATTCTGATAAAGGAAATGTACTAGCCTATACCTTAAGCAGTGACACCTCAGCACTTAGATTTAAAACCACCAAAGATGAGGTTTCAGAACTCTACATAAACATGCTCATAGCCAATGAGGATAAGAGATTTTACTCTCACTTTGGAGTTGATCCTGTCTCAATTGTAAGAGCTGCTTTTTATAACTTTAAAAATCAGAATGTAGGCTCTGGAGCATCCACTTTAGCTATGCAAGTTGCTAAAAGGCTTACAGGTCACAAAAGGACTTATATTAACAAGGTAAAAGAAATGGTTCAGGCCATTTATTTAACCTTAAAATATAAAAGAGATGGTATCTTAACGCTTTACCTTACCCTTACTCCTTTTGGAGGCAACATAGAAGGTGTAAAGGCAGCTTCATTAACCTGGTTCAACCATCTACCAAATACCTTAACTCCATCTGAAGCAGCCTTACTTACAGCACTGCCAAGAGCACCAGAGCACATTCGTCCTGATAAAAATCCAAAATCAGCGCTTTATTACAAAAACGAGGTTCTAAAGCTTGCAAATAGGGCTTTTATAATCACAAAAGAGCAGCTAAATCTTTCTTTAAAAGAAGAGCTTCCACACAAGAGATTTACCATTAGACAAAATGCACTAACCTTTGGTAACTATGTATTCAATTTAAAAAAGATCAATACTAAAACAGATTTTAAGGGATTGGATATCTTGCATACCGATGATAAAGAGATCTTTTCAAGTCTTGATGACGCTGTGCAGGATGAACTGAACCTTATCGCTGCAAAATTTGAGCAAAACTCAGATCCAAACTATGTATTAAGTGCGATTGTCTTGGATGTAAAAAGTCACACTATTAAGGGAGTGCTAGGATCTTCTTCAAACAAGAAGACTACTGTATGTTTACCTTTCAGATTAAGATCGCCTGGTTCTTCGCTAAAACCTTTTGCCTATGCTTTTGCTATGGAAAAAGGAATGCTGCATCCAAATACGATTTTACATGACAATCAAAATCTGTATGGAACCTGGTCTCCTAACAACTTTAGCAGAAAATTTTGTGGCAACATCAGTGCTAAAAAGGCTCTTACTTATTCACTTAACCTTCCCGCTTT
>ERZ1035048.682-NODE-682-length-10090-cov-23.482013_pt1 | contig 10090 bp, 8 predicted proteins | sample MGYA00520587_ERZ1035048 | MGnify/ENA primary metagenome ERZ1035048 (study PRJEB33766, sample SAMN09781693) | gut metagenome | biome: gut microbiome | host: Homo sapiens | place: Madagascar | study: EMG produced TPA metagenomics assembly of the PRJNA485056 data set... | reverse complement strand
GGCAAAATATACAGAGATGCCAAAAAATCTTGAAGCAGAAGCTAACTTCCTAGGATCATTGATCCTAGATGGCAAACTTATCGAAAAAGTTCGTGAGAACATCGGTACTTTAGATGAGAACGATTTCTTTTCTGAAAAGAACCGTATCATCTACAGAACTATTTTAGGAAGAGCTGCTACTACTGATGATTTTAACACCACAGTGCTTTGTGCTGATTTAGAGAACAAAGGTCTTTTAGATAAAGCAGGTGGTATTGCCTATGTTGGTTCTTTAACCGAACTTACAGGTCCATCTTCTGCAATTGTTGAATATGGTCAAATCATCATTGATACCTCAAGACGCCGTAAGCTAATTTCAGTATGTGAACATATTGAAAAGATTAGTTATGCACCAGAAGGTAAATCAGTTGAAGAAGTTTATGACGAGGCTCAGGGTCTTATCTATGAGTTATCTGAATCTCGCCGTTCAGCTGATTCTGGTCCTAAGCAGATGACTGCTGTAGCTTTAGAGTTGGTAAAACAAATTAAAGCTGACATGGACTCTAATAAAAAGATGCATGGTGTGGCAACCGGTTTTAGAGATCTTGATAATTTAACCTCAGGTTTACGTGGCGGTACCTTAAATATTATCGCTGCTCGTCCTGGTGTTGGTAAAACCTCTTTTGCGATGAACGTTGTAACTAACATTGCCATGAATGTTGAAGAACATCGTCCTGCGTTAGTATTCTCATTAGAAATGCCTGCTAAAGAAATTGCCATGCGTATGCTCTCAAGCTTTGGTAGAGTACCAGGTAAAGATTTAGCCTCAGGCAAGGTAACTCCAGAGCAGTGGCATCGCATCATTAGATATGTAAATCTTTTGACAGAAAAAGATGACAAAGGTAATGACAGAGTAAAACTCTACATTGATGATACCTCTGATATTGCCTTAACTCCTTTAGAACTTCGTTCAAGAGCGCGTAAGATTGCCTCAGAAAACGGTGGACTGTCTTGTATCATGGTCGACTATATTCAGCTGATGAAATCTCAGACCAAGCTAGATAACAGAAGTCAGGAAGTTGGTGAAATCTCACGTTCATTAAAACAGTTATCAAAAGAGCTTGATGTTCCTATTTTGGCTCTAGCTCAGTTAAACCGTGAAGTTGAAGGCCGTAAAGATCACCGTCCTATGAACTCTGACCTACGTGAATCAGGCTCTTTGGAACAGGATGCTGATATGATTATGTTCATTCACCGTGAGGACGTATATAAGTCTGGTGAAAATGGCGACGGTAAAGCTACACTTATTATCAGTAAGAACAGAAATGGAGCTACAGATGATATTGAGTTACAGTTCCAGGGTGCTTATACAACTTTCTACGATAAAGATAATACAATTGCAGCTGAAGGTGATATTCCTGACATTGCTGACTCTCAAATCTATCAATAATAAATGAAGATAAAAAGGAAAATTAAAAATGCAATGCGTAACTGCTTCAATCGATAAGCAGGCTTTAATTGATAATGTAAAGCATATCCGCTCTTTAGTTCCAAATTCTAAAATCATTGCTGTAGTAAAAGCCAATGCCTATGGTCATGGACTTTTCCCTGTAGCTAATGCTTTAAAGGATCATGCAGACGCATTTGCTGTTGCAAGAATTTCTGAGGCAATGGAACTACGCCGTCAGGGTATTGAAAAGCCAATTGTGTTATTAGAAGGCTTTTATAACGACGAAGACATTGCCTATATCTCAAAATACTCTTTGTATACAGGAGTTCATGATCTTGAGCAGGTAAAGAGTATTGAAAAAGCTAATTTAAAGAAACCAATCCATGCATGGGTGCAGATTGATGTGGGTATGCATCGCTTAGGCTCCTGCAATAAGGATGAGATATTTGAGATAAAAAGAAGACTTGAAGCTAGCCCTAATGTTGTGAAGCCTGTGGGGTTAATCTCTCATCTGTCTGTAGCTGATACTCCAAGTGAAGTTGAGTACAACAAACAGCAAATTGAGTTCTTTAATGAGATTTCAAAAGACTTTACTGGTGATCTGTGTCTTGCTAATTCAGCTGGTATCTATTACTGGCCAAAGTCACACACTCCATGGGTAAGACCAGGTATTATCATTTACGGTATTTCTCCATTTGAAGATAAAGTAGGAGAAGAGCTTGGATTAAAGCCAGTAATGACTTTAAAGAGCAATATCTTAGCTTTACATAAAATCAAAAAAGGCGACAAGGTAGGCTATGGTGCTTACTATGTAGCTGACAGAGATACTACTTTAGGTATTGTAGGCTGTGGCTATGGTGATGGTTATCCAAGAACAGCTCCTAATGGTACACCAGTACTTATCAATGGTAGATATGTAAAGACAGCAGGTCATGTTTGCATGGATATGATGTTTGTTGATTTAGGACCAGATTCAAAAGACAAGATTGGTGATGAAGCTATTTTATGGGGGAAAGGTCTGCCTGTTGAGAAGATCGCAGAACTTTGTGGCACTATCCCTTATGAGTTAGTTTGTCACGTAATGCCTCGTGTAGATATTGAGTTTGCTTAAAGCTATTATTTACACCCCCTTCCTTATATTGGCACTTTATAAGTGCTGTTTTAGAACATCACTTTTACCACAAATATAAAAGGCTGACATAGGTCAGCCTTTGTGTAAGAACTAATGAAGATTAGTTCTTAACAAATCTCATTGATAAGTCTAGAGCTCTTACATTCTTAGTTAGAGCACCTACAGAGATGAAATCAACACCAGTTGCTGCAAAGCGACCGATGGTCTCAAGATTTACGTTACCAGAAATCTCAAGCAAAGCTTTATGATCTGTCTGCTTCACAGCGTGAACCATCATATCGTACTCAAAGTTATCTAACATGATGATATCAGCCTTTGCATCTAGAGCCTGCTGTAATTCATCAAGATTCTCAACTTCAACCTCAACCTTAATCTCAGGATGCTGGCTGCGAGCTCTTTCGATTGCTTTAGCAATACCGCCACAAGCCATGATGTGGTTCTCTTTGATTAAGAACATATCAAAAAGACCTATTCTGTGGTTCTTACCACCGCCACAGGTAACAGCATACTTTAGAGCGGTTCTTAGGCAAGGAATAGTCTTTCTTGTATCTAGAAGTTTGCAGTTTGTATCTTTAATTGCTTTTACATATTTAGATACTTCAGTTGCAACACCAGATAATGTCTGTACGAAGTTTAAGGTGGTTCTTTCTGCTGTTAACATGGTACGAGCGTTACCTTTTACATGGAATAACTGCTCACCAGGCTCAATTGCATCACCGTCTTTTACAAACCAAGTTAATTCAACTTTATTGCCTAACTGTTTGTAAACTTCTTCTACCCATGCTTTACCGCAGAAGATACCTGCTTCACGGGTAATAACAGTAGCTTCGTCATTTTCGTTTTCATCAATAAGCTGCGAAGTAACATCAAGACTTGGATCTAGCTTACCGCCTAAGTCCTCTTCTAGAGCCATTTTTACAGTTGCTTTGATATCATCTTGTAACATAATAATTCCTACATTCGATACTGTGTCATTAGGTGACATGATACCACACATTGTAATGCGAATAATTAGATGTGAATAATTCAGTCAGTCACGTGATCATTGCAAACATTGATGCAGAATACCAAAGCAAACCGAGCAGAGCTTATGCTTTTGGACTTAAAATCATCAGCTTTTTACTTTTGTAAAAGCTCTTTTACAATGGCTTTGAATTCACTCATTTTTAGTCTATGGACTTTGAAAAAAGTTTGGAATAAAAGTAAGCATAAGAGTGACAAACACTGCACATCGGCGTCTGATTTGTTATAATCTAGGTTTAATTTTCAAAAAATGAAACTAGATTCAAATTAGAGAATAAAGCGTGTTAGAAACCATCTCCATAAAAGATCAGGTTGTAGCCTTAAAAGAGCGTGCAGATGCCTTAAGGGGGTATCTTTGACCTGCAAAGCAAGACTGAACGTTTAGAAGAGGTAAATGGCCTTCTAGAAGATCCAAAGCTTTGGGATGATCCAAAAAAAGCTCAAGAACTTGGTAAAGAAAGACAATCATTGACCGCTGTGGTTACCAATTTTAAAAATCTCTATCAGGGATTTGAGGATTTGTTAACCTTAGATGAAATGGCCAAGGAAGAGAATGACGCTGAACTTGCTAAAGAAGCACAGGCAGAAGCTGACAAATTAAGTCACGATTTAGAGCGTCTTGAGATTGAAAGAATGTTCTCAGGTCCTAATGACTCTGACCCTTGCTATATGGATATTCAGTCAGGTTCAGGTGGTACTGAGGCTCAGGACTGGGCTGAAATGGTAATGCGCATGTACATGAAGTTCGGTGAAAAACACGGCTTTAATGTTACTGTAACAGAATTGTCAGATGGTGAAGTTGCCGGTATTAAATCAGCAACTTTACGTTTTGAAGGTGATCATGCTTATGGCTGGTTCAGAACTGAAACTGGCGTTCACCGTTTAGTTAGAAAGTCTCCTTTTGATTCTAACAATCGCAGACATACTTCTTTCTGTTCTGCTTATGTATATCCAGAAATTGATGACAACATTGAAGTGTCCATCAACCCTGCTGATTTAAGAGTTGATGTTTACAGATCATCAGGTGCTGGTGGTCAGCATGTTAATAAGACTGAATCAGCAGTAAGAATTACACATATACCAACTGGTATCGTAGTTTCTTGCCAGAACGAGCGTTCACAGTTTCAAAACCGTGATCAGGCAATGAAACAGTTAAGAGCAAGACTGTACACCTTAGAGCTTGAAAAAAGACAGAGTGTGCAGAAAGAAATTGAAGACAGCAAGTCAGATATTGGCTGGGGCAGTCAGATTAGATCATATGTTCTAGATGATGCTCGTATTAAAGATTTACGCACAGGTGTTGAATGCCGCGACACACAAAAAGTGTTAAACGGTGATTTAGACCAGTTTATTGAAGCAAGTTTAAAGTCAGGACTTTAAACTTATAAATTAGGAAAATAGAAAAATGTCACAAGAAAACATTGGTACTGCAGAGAACCTCAATAACGTGATGAAAGAGCGTCGTGAAAAGCTTGAGGCTCTACGTTCACAAGGTCAGGCTTATCCTAACGACTTCCGTCGTGATGCATTCTCATCAGATATTATCAAAGCATGTGCAGATAAAGATAATGAGACCTTAGAGAAAGAGCAGAATACCTACACTATCGCAGGTCGTGTTATGACCCGTCGTATTATGGGTAAAGCTTCATTTGCAACCTTACAGGATATGGGCGGTCGTATTCAGATTTACGTAGCTCGCGATAACTTACCTGAAGGTGTTTATCAGGATGTTTTCAAGAAATTAGATTTAGGTGACATCATCGGTGTAACCGGTTTTGCATTTAAGACTAAGACTGGTGAGTTAACCATACACGTAAGCGCATTACGTTTATTAGTTAAGTCATTACGTCCACTTCCAGAGAAGTTCCACGGTTTAACCGATCAGGAAGCTCGTTGCCGCCAGAGATATGTTGACCTGATTGCTAACGAGAATTCACGTCGAACCTTTGAAATCCGTACCAAAGTAGTTTCATTCATCAGAAAGTACATGAATGAGCATATGTTCATGGAAGTTGAAACTCCTATGATGCACGTAATTCCTGGTGGTGCTAATGCTAAACCATTCGTAACTCACCACAATGCTTTAGATATGGATATGTATCTGCGTATTGCTCCAGAGCTGTACTTAAAGCGTTTGGTTGTAGGTGGTTTTGAGCGCGTATACGAAATCAACCGTAACTTCAGAAACGAAGGTATCGATGTTCGTCATAACCCAGAATTCACTATGATGGAATTCTATATGGCATACCACGATTACCACGATTTAATCGACTTTACTGAAGATCTTTTCAAGAAGATGTCATTAGAGGTTTTAGGTACCACTAAGATCCACTATGGTAAAGAAGGTGAAGAAGGTCTTGATTTAGATTTTGCTAAGCCATTTGACAGATTAACCATGAAAGAGTCTATTGTTAAGTATGGCAATGGCATTACTATGGAAGATCTTGAGGATGAGGAAAAGGCCCGAGCTCTATGTAAGAAGCACCACATCGAGTTAATGGAAGGCTGGACTTTAGGTCACTACATTACAGCTTTATTCGATGAGTTAGTAGAAGCAAATCTGCAGCAGCCAACCTTCATTACTAGCTACCCAGCAGTAGTATCTCCATTAGCAAGAAGAACAGATTCAGATCCAGAATTTACTGATCGTTTCGAGTTCTTCATCGGTGGCCGTGAGATTGGTAATGGTTTCTCTGAGTTAAATGATCCTGATGATCAGGCAGGTCGTTTCCGTCAACAGGCTGAGGCTAAGAAGCACGGTGATGACGAAGCTATGTACTACGATGAGGATTATATCAACGCAATGCAGTACGGTTTACCTCCAACCGCAGGTGAGGGTATTGGTATTGATAGAACAGTAATGTTATTCACAAATGCTCAGACCATTCGTGATGTAATTCTGTTCCCAACATTAAGACGTAACTAATTTATAAATAGCTAACTTGTTAAAAAAGTTAGCTATTTTTTTCTGATAGTTATAAAAAAACTATCTATAACGGAATTAGCTTAAATAAACTTTTTTAGTTTTTGCAATAATTAAGGTGAATAAGATGCAAAAATATCAGGGTTCAATGGTTGCTTTAATCACACCATTTAAAAATGGCAAAGTTGATAATGAAGCACTAGAGCGCATGGTTGAGTTCCACATTAAGAACGGAACTACTTGCTTAGTAGTAACCGGTACTACAGGTGAGTGCCCAACCTTAACTTTTGAAGAGCACATTGCTGCAATCAAGACTGTTTGTGATGTAGCAAAAGGCCGTATTTTAGTTATGGCAGGTGCCGGTTCCAACAACCCAGTTGAAGCAATCAACTTATCAAATGCAGCCAAAGATGCTGGTGCAGATAGCCTTTTACATAATGCTGGCTACTACAACCGTCCAAATCAGGAAGGTCTATATGCACACTTTAAGATGGTTCATGACAATACTGATTTACCTATCTTCTTATACAACGTACCAGGACGCACCGTTGTAAATATCACCTCAGAGACTGTTGCTAAGTTATCAGAGTTAGAGAGAATTATCGGTATTAAGGATGCTACAGGTAACTTAGAGCGTCCATGGATTGAGCGTAACTTAATCAAGAAGCCATTCATCTGGTTATCTGGTGAAGATTCAACTGCCGTAAGCTTTAACGTAGCAGGTGGTCAGGGTGTGATCTCTGTAACTGCAAACGTAGCTCCTGCTTTAGTTGCTAAGGTTCAAAACTTAACTTTAGATAAGAAGTGGGAAGAAGCAGCAAATGAGCAGTTGAAGTTAATGAAACTTCATAAGTTAATGTTCAAAGAGCCAAGCCCAGCTCCTGCTAAATATGCTGCTTCATTATTAGGCTTATGCTCTGAAGAGAGCCGTCTGCCAATTCTTCCAGTTAGCCAGTCTTTACGTGAAGAAATTAAGGCAGAGATGCAGAAGTTAGAGTTAATCTAATCATAAAAACATGACAGAAGTTATTAAAGACTCTAACGAAAATCCTGAAAAGAACAATCAGGCAGAGCATCACAGAATTAAATCTTTTGTGGTACGAGCAGGTCGCATGACCGAAGGTCAAATTCGTGCCATTGAAGAATTGGGACCAAAGTATATGGTAGATGTAGAGGACTTAAAGCCTCTAGATCTTAAAGCTATTTTTGGCCGTGAGGCTCCATTGGTTGTAGAAATCGGATTTGGCATGGGCGTATCCTTTGTGCAGATGGCAAAGGATGCTCCTGAATGTAATTTTCTTGGAATTGAAGTTCACCCACCAGGGGTAGGCTCAGCATTAAAGCTGATTGAAGAAAATCAGCTTACCAACGTCAAAGTTATCAAATTTGATGCCTTTGAGGTTTTGTCTAAGTGCTTAGCTCCAGAGAGCGTGGATGTTCTTCAGATATTTTTCCCTGATCCATGGCCTAAGAAGAGACATATCAAACGTCGCCTTATCAATGACGACTTTGTTAAGTTGGTTAAACCGTTGTTCAAGCATGGTGGTCAGTTCAGAATGGCAACTGACTGGGAGAATTACGCTGAGCAGATGTTGGATGTGATGACCAGAGCTGAAGGTTTTTCAAACACTTCTCCTGATGGTACTTATATTCCACGACCTGACTGGCGTCCTCTAACTAAGTTTGAACTTCGTGGTCAGAGACTTGGACATGGTGTCTGGGATCTGGTATTCAAGCGTGACTGATTCTAGATTAGAAGCTTTAACCCAATATGTAAAAAGCATTATTTTAGATGATAAAGTAATGCTTTTATCTTTAAATGGCGATGCTAGCTTCCGTCGCTATTTTCGTGTCTTAAATAAAAATCTTATTGCAGTTGATGCTCCTCCTAAGACTCAAAAAAATAAAGAATTTGTAGCTATCGATACAGCTTTATCTAAAGTCGGTATTACTGTTCCTAAGCTAGTTGCCTATGATTTTGATAAAGGCTTTATGCTCATCTCTGATTTAGGTGATAAGACCTTTGCAAAAGCGAGTGCACAAGGAGACAAGCTTTACTATTACCAAAAAGCAATCTCTTTACTTCCGACTATTGCTGCAATCGATCTTGAACTTCCATTATTTGATAAAAAGTTTATCGAGTTTGAACTCTCCTTATTTGATACCTGGATGCTAGATAAAGCTTTAAATGTAAAATTAACTGAACAGGAACAAAATGATCTTAAAGAGAGTTATGACTTTTTAGCTTATTACTGTTTAACACAAGAACAATGCGCCATGCACCGTGATTTTCACAGCCGTAATCTAATGGTATGTGGTGAAGGTGAAAATGAGGCATTAGCAGTAATCGATTTTCAGGATATGGTTAAAGGTCCTGTTTTATATGATTTAGCCTCACTTTTATTTGATTGCTATGTGGTCTTAGACAAAGAGTTATTAACTAAATTAAAGCAATATGCATATGATAGCTTTAAACAAAAAGGGTATTTAAAGAATAAGTCATATGATGAGTTTTGCTATGAACTTACCTTAACCTCATTACAGCGTCATGTAAAAGTTTTAGGTATCTTTTGTCGCTTGTCTCTAAGAGACGGTAAGAACGCTTATTTAAAAGATCTACCAAGAGTTATCAACTATGTGTTAGATGAGTGCAATGCAGATAAACGATTAGATAAGTTAAAGACAATTATAGAAAAGTACGTAGTAGGAAAGTTCTAATGAAGGCAATGATTTTGGCTGCAGGACGTGGTGAAAGACTACGCCCAATCACTGATACCTGTCCCAAACCACTAGTTAAGGTTGGAGATAAAAGTCTTATCGAGTGGCATTTAGAAAAGTTAAAAAAGGCAGGAGTTACAGACATTCTTATCAACAGTGCTTATTTGAGCTCCATGATTGTGTCATATCTAGGCGACGGACATAAGTTTGGAGTTAACATCACTCACTCTGTTGAAGGTGATTCTGGTCTTGAAACAGCAGGTGGAATTATCAATGCGTTACCATTTTTTGAAGGTGAAGAGTTTTTAGTTGTAAACGGAGATACCTTTATTGATGGCGACTATAAACAGTTTTTGACTCCTTTAAAAGCAGGAGTTCAGGCAAGACTGTATTTAGTTAATAATCCTGAGCACAACCTAAAAGGTGACTTTTCATTAGATGAAAATGGACTGTGCTCAAGAGGTCCTGGTTATACCTTCTCAGGTACAGCTGTTTATTCATGCAAAGCTTTTGAACATCGTGAAATAAAAAAAGAGCCTTTGCTACCATACTTTGAAAAGTGGTCTCAAGAAAAGATCCTTACAGGAGCACTTTTGGAAGGTAAGTGGTTTGATGTAGGCACAATTCAAAGACTTGACGCAGTTAATAATTACGTTAAAGAAAAGCAGTTATAATTAAGTAAAAACTACAGCATAATTGTGCTTAACCTAACTTGTAAAGTTTAGATTCTTTATAAGTTTGATAATGACGATTCAATACAACAGTGAAAGCAAAATTAACATATTTAGGAGCAGGAATAGGCCTTATAGTTGGTTTTATTCTGTATCTAATCTCTGATTTCTTTTTATTTTTAGTAATCTTAGGC
>ERZ1035048.680-NODE-680-length-10131-cov-3.316197_pt1 | contig 10131 bp, 9 predicted proteins | sample MGYA00520587_ERZ1035048 | MGnify/ENA primary metagenome ERZ1035048 (study PRJEB33766, sample SAMN09781693) | gut metagenome | biome: gut microbiome | host: Homo sapiens | place: Madagascar | study: EMG produced TPA metagenomics assembly of the PRJNA485056 data set... | reverse complement strand
GAGTATCTCCATATCCCGGTCCGTACTGATCATTCACATCCACGGGCAGCGTTTCTTCCCAGGTGATGACCTGGGGATCGATGACTACCGCAGCAGCCAGCACATCCCAGATATAGCTGGAAAATCCCGGATCCTGCCGGAACAGTGGTCCGGCCCAGTAGTCTTTCCACATGGCTTTGGCCCAGGGCTGGGTAATCTTTTCCGTCAGCTTTTGATATTCCCGTTGGCTCAGTTTTGCAGTGTTGCAAACGTCCAGTGGCAGGAAAATCTGTTTCTTCCAAGGCGCCCGGTATACTTTCCGTGCCGATTCCGGATCAATCCATACATTGAATTCGGCGTGAGGCATCACATTTCCTTCGACCATAAAGGCCCCTGCCATGTATACCACCTGTTTCACCAAACCGGCAATGGCCGGATCCCGGTCCAGGGCCGCTGCCAGGTTAGCGCCGCTGCCAATGGCCACCAGCGTCACTTCCCCGGGATTTTCCCGGATGGTCCGGACGATGAAATCTGCTGCGGCTTCCTTTTGAGGCTGGAGTTCCGGTTCCCGGTGGTACCGTTCCCGATAAGCCTGCTGCCAGGATGCAGGGCGGGGATAACCAGCGGCCCCTCTATGGCTGTCGAAATTCTGACCATAGAGACGCTTTTCTTCAGCCATATGGTCAAACCGGCCCTTCCGGGTGGGTTCGTTCACCCCCATGAATACCGGGATGTCCTTCCGGCCCATGCCTTCCAGTTGGCGGATGGCTGCAGCGGTCCCAGTCTCCACCCAGGTGTTCCCAAAAACGATAGTCACTCCTTCCAGTTGGATGTTGGGAGCCTGGGCTAGCATCATCATGGCCACTCCGTCATCCAGCAGCTCCACCATATCCGTATCGAGAATCACTTTTTCCTTCTCCGCTGCCCGCCCTTGGGCTAAAGGCACCAGAATTAGTAGCGCCAGCGCACTTATGATGCAGCAAAATTTCCTGAAATCATTCCGTATCTCCATCTTCCTCATCTCCTTTTATCGACAGACTTTACCAGCCTTCACCTCTCCATGTTATTTTATTATAACAATATTCAGAGTTTTAGACACTGTACTTTATTACAGTATGCTTATTTTGAATATTTAGTAAAATAGTAGTAAGGATAGAATCTTTACGGATTGCTGAGTATGGAAAATAAGGAGGGATATACGAATGAAAAAAGGTCTGCTCGTTTTCTTTGCGGTAATTCTGCTACTGGTCGGAGGTATTTTTGTATCCTACAACGGGATGGTCACCGCCAATGAAAATGTCAATGGGAAATGGAGCCAGGTAGAAACCCAGCTTCAGCGGCGCAGTGATTTGATTCCCAATCTGGTAAATACGGTAAAAGCGTATTCTGCCCGCGAAAGCCAGATATTCACCGATGTGGCCAATGCTCGGGCCAAGCTGGCAGGCGCCCAGAATGTATCCGAAGCGGCCCAGGCCAACGGGGAGCTTAGCAGTGCCCTGAACCGGCTTTTGGCCATTTCCGAAAATTATCCCCAGCTGAAGGCCAACACCAACTTCATCCAGCTCCAGGATGAACTGGCCGGGACAGAAAACCGGCTGGCCGTGGCCCGTAAGGACTACAACGATGCCGCTCAGGCTTACAATGCCGATATCAAAAGCTTTCCCACCATGCTGGTGGCCCGGATAATGGGCTTCCAGGAACGCAGCTACTTCAAGGCAGAGACTCAGGCCAGAAGGCTCCTCAGGTGAACTTTTAACGGTAGAGACACGCTGAAAGGAGGAAGCCCATGAAGCGGTTGCTATGGTTCCTAGTACTTGTTTGTCAACTGGTCTTTGCCCCACTTCTGTTGTGTGCGGAAAACCAAATCCCGCCACGTCCCACATCCAGTATCTATATCCAAGACCAGGCGGGGGTCCTGTCCCAGAGCACCCGGGACACCATCAGTGCCTATAGTGCGGCCCTGGACCGGAAGACCCAAGCCCAGATTGTGGTGCTGACAGTACCCAGCCTCCAGGACCAGCCGCTGGAGGACTATGCGCTAACCGTGCTCCGTCAGTGGGGCATCGGGGATAAGGAAAAAAACAATGGAGTTCTGCTGCTGGTGGCGGTCCAGGACCGGAAAAGCCGGATTGAAGTGGGGTATGGCCTGGAAGGCGCTCTGCCAGACGGCCTTACCGGGCGGATTCAGGACGAGGACATGCTGCCCTATTTCCGACAGGAGGATTATGATAAGGGCATCCTCAATGCCTATTCCACCCTTCTCCAGACAGTATTGAAGGAATATAATCTCAGTCCTCAAGATCTGCAGGTAGAAAATAAACTGCTGCCCCAGGAGGCGCCTAATACAGAGTCTATATCTCCTCTGACGGCAGGACTGTGGATCATGGGAATTCTGGTGCTGTTCGTACTGGACCACCTGTTCTTGAAAGGCGTCCTGCTCCGTTTCCTCATATATCTCCTTGGGCTCTTAGTCTCCAAGAACGGAGGCCGTGGAGGAGGCGGCTCCGGAGGTGGTGGAGGATCCAGCAGGAGCTGGTAAGAGGCCCTCGGGGCCTCTTTTACTGTAAAAAAAGGTCGTAGGTTGTTTATCGTTTGTCGTACGGGATTAAAAATATCTTCCCGTTACGATGAATCTACAAATACCTCCTGCCGGATGTTCCGGGCGTCCTCTGGCAATCCTTGCTGCATATGAATCTGAATCATAATAATACCCCCTCCTAAATTTACACAAACTATTTTACACTCCCTTTCTTCATGGGACATCACCTCTGTTTATTTTAAGTAGCGGTCAAAAAAGTCCGTAATGATCCGGAGTACCGGTTCCTGTACCCAGTACTTGCCACCATGTGCGGCCCCCTTGATAAGATACCGTTCACTGGGGATGCCCTTCTGCTGCAAAGCCTGGAACAAAAGGTCGGTCTGGCTCGGCGAAACGACGGTATCGGCTGTGCCGTGCATCAAAAGCATGGGCGCACTCGTCTGGCTGATGTAGTGGATGGGATTGGCGGCTTCTGCAGCCTGCTTATCCGCCAGGATACCGCCATCGCGACCGCTGAATACGGCAGACCCATTGACCCAGAGCGCTTCCGTCGCGCCGGCCGAACGATGTCTTGCCTGAACTTCTTCCGAGTAGTCCGCACCGACCTGCGTGAGGTCCGAAAGGCCGTACAGGTCAACGGCTGCCTTGACATCACTGGTGACCTGAAGGTTCTCTCCCTTGTCGAATATTTTCGTACCGCTCGTCGTACCGGCCATGGCCGTCAGATAACCGCCGGCACTGCCGCCGATGATGCCAACACGAGTGGGATCAATGCCGAAACGGTCGGCATTGGCCTTGAGATAGCGGATAGCTGCCTTGACATCTTCTAACGGAGCCGGGAACTGTGCCGTAGGCGCCACACGGTAATTGATGCTACCGACGACATAGCCGTGCTCTGCCAGATGCATGCGGAGCTGTAAGCCGTTATCTTTATTGGCGTTGATGAAGCCGCCACTGGTCACGAAAACGATGGCCGGCTTCTTTTGCTGCGTCTTGGGCTGCAGGATATCCATCTGCATCGGGACATTAGCATAGCCACGGCTGGGCACCTGCTCGTAGACGACATTGGAAATCAAGCCGATTTCCGTCGTATCCACCGGAACATCCAGCACCTTGCTGGCTCGTTTCATAAAAAAACCTCCTGTACTCCACTTCCATGTAAAATCGTCAGATATGATTGATTTTCTATACTATACAGTATGCAATCCAAAATAACAAGTACGATATTATTTTATAAGTACTAGCCAAAAATATAATGGATAATTTTGTGGCCCCAAAACGATGCGGCTCAGACTTACAATGCCGATATCAAATTCTGTATATGGCTTTTATCTTCTCCTTTTATCCTATGACCCGCAGCCCGATAATGCCCACAGCAATGCAGGTGATGCACAGAAGATGAGGAATGGTCAGGCTTTCGCCAAACAAGATGATGCCAGCAATAGATGTGCCGATGATGCCGATTCCCGTCCAGACGGCATAAGATGTGCCTAAGGGAAGGTCCTTCAATGCCAGAGCTAGGAAAATGAAGCTGGCGACGAGGCCGAAAATAGTAACAGCCGATGGCAGGAGCTGACTGAAACCGTGTGAAAATTTCAGGCCTACTGCCCAGACCATTTCAAAAATACCAGCTACTACTAGAAATGCCCATGACATACTATTCTCTCCCTCCTATTATCGTTCAGAAGCAGCCGAACGCACAATTTCATTGATTTCCCGCAATCGTTCATCAGAAATCTTTAATTTCCTATCAAACGGTTTATCTGTCAGAGCCAGGATATTCAGCACATCCGGCTGCAGCTCAGCAACAAGCCGGGCGAGCCAATTTACAGCTTCCGGACTGTCGTTATAGCCTTTGACAATAGTCGCTTCAAAGATGAATTTTCCCGGATACTGGCGACGGAAGGAAAGGAGATGATTCCGGTACTGCGCCAGCGTATATCCTGATATTGGCCTTTGGGTCATCTGGAAATCCGCTTCCTGCCAGTTCTTGATTTCACCGATGACTTCTTCACACGAATTGGCGATTGACCGACAAGGTTCTGTTGCCAGGGGATAACCATTAGATAACAAGCGCACTGGCAAATGATGGTCATGTATAAAGGAAATAATTTTTGGCAAATCGTCATTAAATACAGCTTCTCCCAGAGAGTTGATAAAAACCAAATCCGGATCAGTTGAAGCTATCTGCACATCCAGCTCTGCCAAGGAATCTTCCAGTCCCTCAAAATGCTGAAACCCGTTGGTCCGGACATGCTGGAACCGGGTACGGCTGACAGGACAATATATGCAGTTAAATGTACAATATTTATCCGGCAGGACGTTGATTTCCAATATCGTTTTTCCTTCTTCTTCATAAGGTTGTTTAAAGGTGAAATAATTCATTGATGTCTCCTCCTAAAAAAAAGACGTCCGTGTCTGCTCCTTCAAAGGCCTACGAAGCAGAACGGACGTACCCGGCGGTAATATATTTCTGTATTTATTTATTTTATACGAATTTTTCCATTCTGGCAAGAACCATCAAAATCAAACCATTTGGATTTCTTAGAGGACGCCGCACGTTTTCATAGCCTGTTCCAAGTCGGCAATGATATCGTTTTCATCTTCTAAACCGATGCTGAAGCGGAAGAATCCTTCGCGGTAAATAGCCGGATAATGTGGCAATTTATCACTGTTTTTATCATAGTATACAATTAGGCTTTCTACGTCACCGAGGGATACAGCATGCGTGATAAGATGCAGGGAATCAAGGAATTTTTCATGCTGCTTTTCGTCACCTTTGATATCGAAGGAAATCATCCCCGAATACATACCATGCATGTATTGAACAGCCCGATCATGCTGCGGATGGCTCTTCAGGCCTGGATACCAGACAAAGCGGACAGCTGGGCATTTTTCCAGGTATTCGGCAACAGCCAGTGCCACTTTGCTATGCTGTGCCATACGCAACGGCAAGGTTATCAGACCGCGGGTGATAAGCCATGCCGCAAACGGGCTGAGGATACCACCATAGTTGACCATGGCCAGTTCCTTGATCTGGTCGATGAATTCAGTTTTGCCCATTACGCAGCCACCGAGAGCATCACCATGACCATTGATGTATTTCGTCATACTATGGATTTCCAGATCTGCGCCGTGAGTCAGCGGACGAATCGTAATCGGACTGGCAAACGTGGCATCGACGGAAAGGAGCGCGCCGTTCTGATGAGCGATTTCTGCGATGGCATCAATATCACTGATACCGGTAGTCGGGTTCCCCGGCGTTTCAATGTGGAGCAATTTCGTATTCGGGCGCATAGCCTTGCGGACATCTTCTGTATCCGTCGTATCCAGCAGGGTTACTTCGATGTTATATTTCTTCGGCAAGTATTCGCGGAACAACAGGTTCGTTGCACTGTAGCAGACTTCAGAAACAATAGCATGATCGCCAGTATTGAGGAACGTCGTGAATACAGAAGCCAGAGCTGCCACACCGCTGGCAAAGACAGCCGCATCATCAGCCCCAGCCAATGCGCAAAGTTTTTCCTGCAGGACCATCTGATTCGGGTTGCGGTTACGCTGGTAAATATTGCTATGGATACCGCTCCAATCGACCGGTGTGCCATCGGTAGGAATCCGATAATTAGAAGTCAGATAAATCGGTTCGTTGATGGCGCCAAAAACATCATCCTTGCGGCTTCCAGCATGAACAGCCGTTGTAGTCGTGTGTAAATTTTTTCCCATGATACATTCTCCTCTCAAATCGTTTGTATACCTTAACTGTTTGGTGAATTTCTTTCGATGTCTGTATCATATCACCTTTCTTCTTACTTGAAAAACAAATCAATTTAATGATATTAATCAAAATATTTGATTGATGATTCATGAAAATATGATATGATAACCTAAAAAACTATCATCACGGAGGTACTTGTCATGGAAATACGAAACCTCAACACCTTTTTACGGGTCGCATCCTTGCAAAATTTTACCAGAGCCGCACGGGAGCTTGGCTATTCCCAGTCAAATGTAAGCGCCCAAATCAAACAGCTGGAAACGGAGCTGGCCCATCCCCTTTTTGACAGAATCGGCAAAAATATATTCCTTACCACATATGGAGAAGCCCTTATCCCCTATGCACGACAGATTATGGCTACGTCCCTGGAAATGGAAACGTTCATGAAATCGGAAGAAACCATGGATGGCACCATTCAGGTAGGCATGACCGATTCATTATCCGAACTTTTGCTGGATGATGCCCTGATTGCGTACCATCGCCGGTTCCCTCATGTCCATATCGAGTTATCCGTCGATTCCACTTCGTCTTTATTAGATAAACTGAGCCACGGCCAACTAGATACAGCCTGTATCATCGGCAATGCCCTGCCTGCTGCCAGCTGGAATATATGGAAATCCAGGATGGTCCCTATCGTCATCGTAACCAATCCCAGACATCCACTGGCCCAAAAAGAGAGCCTCTCTAATGCTGATTTGGATGGGCAGCAGTTCATCCTTATGGAAGAAACAGCACCGTACACCCAATTATTCCGTAATTTTTTAGCAGAAAACCGATTGGAATGTCATCCGTTCCTTCAACTTCAAAGTGCCGATACAGCCCGACGCCTCGTAGAACGAGAACCCTTTATTTCGGTCCTGCCCATATACACCGTCCAATCCTCTATTAAAAGTGGGCACTTATGTCAACTTGCGTTTCCCTCATGGTCCGAAGTCCAATACCTGCAAATGGTCTTAATCCGCAGTAAGACCATGACGCCGCTAATCAATGGATTTTTGGAAGAATTTGACAAGACATTGGAAGAAACCCTAATAGCCCGTATGACCTGAGACGATGAGAATCCATGGGTCATGTTCCAGTATGTGGAAAAGACGACAGGCATATATTTAGTAAAATTTTACTATAATAACAGCTATTCTTCCGACATGGCATATTGAACAATCATCGGGTCGTCATAGGCTGCCCACATGGACTTGTTCTCATCCAGCGTTTTCAGTTCTTTCATTTCTGCTTCTGTTAAGGTAAAGTCAAAGACATCCAGATTCTGTCTCATCCTATCTTTATGGGTGCTCTTGGGAATAACGACGATTCCCCGCTGCACCTGCTGGCGAAGAGCAATCTGAGCCGGCGTCTTGCCGTGATTTTCCGCGATTTTCTTCACGATAGGATTGACTAAAATTTCTTTCATTCTGTGTTGGGCCAAGGGTCCCCAGGCTTCATGCTGGATGTGGTATTTCTCCATCCAATCATGCAAATCATACTGCTGCCAGAACAGGTGCGTTTCCACCTGGTTTACGGCTGGGACTACTCGATTGAAGGTGGCAATGTCTGCCATACGTTCTGCACTGAAATTAGAAATGCCGATGGCACGGATTTTTTCTTCATCATACAAATCTTCCAGTGCGTGATAGGCACCATAGTAGTCCGACAAGCATTGATGAATCAATACCAAATCCAGATAATCCACCTGAAGCTTTTTCATGGATTCCAGCACCGAGGCTTTTGTCTTTTCATACCCAAATTCGGTCACCCATACTTTGGTCGTAAGGAAGATATCCTCCCGTCTGATTCCCAGTTTCTGAATCGCCATCTGGATACCATCACCTACCTGTTCTTCATTGTAGTAAGCCTGTGCTGTATCAATCAAACGATAACCAACATCTAACGCGTCATACACACATCTTGCGGTTTCTTCTTGGGGAATCTCAAATACGCCAAATCCCACCATGGGCATTTTGACCCCATTATTCAATGTTACATATTCCATTTTTTTGCTCCTCTCATTTTAGCGCTTTATCATCATGAAAGGATGGCTCTATAGAGTTTCCCCTTGGAAAAGAATTGATTCCACATTTCTTCACGCATCACTAGTATTCCTCACAAATCCTAAATGGACACGTTCCACCACAAAATCCATCAGTGACCGCCACTTTCTCACAAGACACAGCAAGGGCTATTCCATCGCTTTCCACCATTTCGTAAATGTCTGGGAAGCGTCCCCGATACGCACTAATTCCCCGATTTTCGGGGTCAAAAGGCGGTAATTTTTCCCTTGGGAAGCTTGTTCGAGCCGTTCGTACGGTTCCTGCCAGCTGTGCATGGACAGGGCGTATTTTCCATTGTGGCAGGGAATGACCGCCCTGGCGCCGATTTCTTCCGCTGCCTGAGCACTTTCTTCCGGCATCATGTGCACAGAATGCCAGTTCTGATTGTACTGGCCGTCTTCCATAATGGCCAAATCAAAACCGCCGAAAGCCTGACCGATTTGCTGGAAACGGCCGTCATAGCCGCCGTCTCCACTGTAGTAGACTTTCCGATTCGCTGTGATAAAGGCAAAGGACGCGGGCAGGGTCTGATTCCGTTTCAGCAGCCGGCCGGAAAAATGCCGGGTCGGGAGTACCCACACCGACAATCCATCATCCAGTTTCACCTCTTCATTCCAGTCCGTTTCATGAATTTTCGCCAAAGGATAGCCCCATTTTTCATAATAGCCGCCATTTCCCAGGCCAGTCACAACCTGTTTGACTTTCGGTTCTATTTTTTTGACGAAATCATAGTCCAGATGGTCCCAGTGATCATGAGAAAGGACCATGACGTCGATATCATCGGGAATATCCTCAGGACCATATACATTGCTTCCTTCAAAGGCTTTGTCGATAAAGGGAACGGGCGCCGCATACTGGGCTGCCACGGGATCGATAAGGATTTTTTTCCCATCAAGCTGCATATAGAAAGAAGAATGGCCCATCCACACCACGACATCTTCATCCCGCGGCAGTGCTTTGAGGTCCGTCTTTTCGCTTTTCATGGGTTCAGCCGGTATATTGAATCCGGCCTTGGGGAAAAGAAATGATTTCCAGAAAGACATATCGGCCTTTACCGGTTCATGGGGTACATCGGGCTGGAATTCTCCGTTTTTATAATGAGGGGAAGCCTGTATGCGGGCCAGTCTTTCTGGGGTCATCAGCGGGTCTATTTCATCCCGCTGGGTAAACCAGAACCCCCCGGCCGCAAGGACAACTACGCCGATAGCAGCTATTTTAAGAAATGCGTGCATAGATGCTCCTTTCCTGCATGATGATTATATGACTTGTTCGACCCACTTCTTGATTTCTTTTGCAGAAGCACTGTGGAAAACACGGCCATCCTTGATTTCAGCACCTGGCGCCGACGTTTTCAGGTCTTGAGCCGTGTGCCCCAGGCAGCTGCTGGTTTCCTCTTATTCCTTATTCTACAGACTGATCAGCGACTTGTGAAATGCTTATCTTTTATTATTTGCCATACCCAAAAAAACATCGCAAGCAGGTTTCAATGCCCTTCCCCAAACCCAAGAGGACCGCTAGCTGTTGACTGCGGCCTTTTCTGCATTTCAGGTATTGCTATGGAAATACCGCTGTGTTACAATACATTTAGTTGAATGTTCAACTAAATAAGGAGGCTATACCATGGAATTGAAAAGTCCTTTGTTACGAGAATTGGGGACCCTTTGCCGCAGCATACAGTCTCTCATGGAAATCCGCTTCCGCCGGCATCAACTGCAGCGGGGCCAATTCGTCTTTCTGACACGTATCTGCGAAAATCCCGGAATCCGTCAGATTGATTTGACCCGCCTCTGCCG
>ERZ1035048.677-NODE-677-length-10142-cov-4.666898_pt1 | contig 10142 bp, 6 predicted proteins | sample MGYA00520587_ERZ1035048 | MGnify/ENA primary metagenome ERZ1035048 (study PRJEB33766, sample SAMN09781693) | gut metagenome | biome: gut microbiome | host: Homo sapiens | place: Madagascar | study: EMG produced TPA metagenomics assembly of the PRJNA485056 data set... | reverse complement strand
CAAGAAACTGAAGATTTCATACATCGGTATGAAAGCGAAGGAAGTAAGCGTTGCTGGTAAAGAAACGATTGACATCAAGCTCGAGGATGACAATACTACCCTCAATGACGTGGTTGTTATCGGCTATGGTACGATGAAGAAGAAGGACCTTACTGGTTCTGTGGCTTCCATCGGTTCCAAGGAGCTTGCAGACATCCCTGTCTCAAGTGTAGGCGAGGCCATGACAGGTAAGCTTGCCGGTGTAAACATCACAACTACAGAAGGTTCGCCTGATGCAGACATCAAGATCCGCGTGCGTGGTGGTGGTTCTCTTTCACAGGATAACTCTCCCCTCTACATCGTTGACGGATTCCCTGTAAGTTCTATTAGCGATATCGCTCCAAGCGAAATCGAGACTATCGACGTATTGAAGGATGCTTCTTCAACAGCTATCTATGGTGCCCGTGGTGCCAATGGTGTTATCATCGTTACTACTAAGAGTGGTAAGGAGGGTAAGACTCAGGTAAGCTTTGGTGCATCTTTAGGTTTCAAGAAGATAGCTAAGGAGACCAAGGTCATGGATCCTTACAACTACGCTCTCTATCAGTATGAAGTAGGTAACACTGAGTATGGTGACTACGATGATATGGAGATTTGGAAGTCTGTAAAGGGTAATAACTGGCAGGACGACCTCTTCGGCCGCACTGGCTTGCAGCAGATTTACAACGTAGCAGTAAACGGTGGTACCAAGGAGACTAAGTACAACATCAGCTATGCCCGTACTGACGACAAGAGCATCATGAAGTCATCTGACTATACCAAGGACAATATCAACGCTAAGCTCAACAGCAAGTTGAACAAGTGGTTGACATTGGACTTCAATGCCCGATTGGCTTATACCAAGATTAACGGTTTGGGTTCTGGTGCTGACACCAACGAGAGCAATGCCTCTAACTCTATTGTAGCCAAGACTGTTACATTCCGCCCAGTAGATCCTCTGTTCATCAGCGGCGATGACGATGATGAAAGCTCAAACAGCACAGAAGCTAGTCCTACACAGCGTATGGATGACACCTACAAGCAGCAGCGCCGTTTCCGTCAGAACTACAATGCCGGCTTGAACTGGAAGCCATTCAAGGGCATCACCTTCCGTTCTGAATTCGGTTACTCCTGGAGCTATGAGAAGACAGACCAGGCTTGGGGTACATACGCATCACGCAACTCTAAGTTCGGTTACTCTGGTCAGCCACAGACTCAGATTATCCGCAAGGACAACAAGAACTGGCGTAATGCCAATACCTTGACATACGATACAAAGAACGCCCTGCTGAAGGGTGACAAGCTCAATGTACTCGTAGGTCAGGAGTGGTCGTCATCTCAGGATGAGAGCTACACTTCAACAACCGTAGCCTTCCCTATTACATTCAGTGTCAAGGAAGCATTGGCTAACCAGGCTGCAGGTACAGCTCTCCCTAACGATAATACCATCAGCCGTAAGGACAACCTCTTGTCTTACTTCGGCCGTATCAACTACTCTTACGCAGAGAAGTATCTCTTCACAGCTACACTCCGTGCCGATGCATCTTCTAAGTTTGCTGCAGGCAACCGTTGGGGTTACTTCCCATCAGCAGCTTTCGCATGGCGCGTAAGCGAGGAGGATTTCATGAAGAGTACAGCCAGCTGGTTGTCAAACTTGAAGTTCCGTCTCTCTTATGGTACTGCTGGTAACAACCGTATCAAGAGCGGTTTGATTGATGCAACCTACTCATTGTCTGATGCTACTGCAAAGGTGCCATTCTTCGATGGTAATTTCACTACCATGCTGGAGCACAAGACTTTGTCTAATCCAAATCTGAAGTGGGAGACAACCATCACCCGTGACCTCGGTCTCGATTTCGGCTTCTTCAACAGCCGTATCAATGGTACCCTCGACTTCTATTGGAATACAACCAAGGACTTGCTGATGCAGACCAACATCCCATCTATTTCGGGATATGCTTACCAGTATCAGAACTTCGGTCAGACATCCAACAAGGGTTTCGAGTTCACCATCAATGCTGATATCATCAACAAGAAGGACTTCACACTCGGTTTCACTGGCAACATCTCTTACAACCGCAACAAGATTGACAAGCTGAACAGCCAGGCTGAGTTCCAGGAGTATAAGTGGGCAGGTTCTCTCTGCAATGACAACCAGAACTTCCGCCTCGTAGAAGGTGGCCGACTCGGTGAGGTTTGGGGTTACAAGATGAACGGTTTCTATACTGTTTATAACCCTGAGACCGGCACAGGCGACCTGAAGTGGAACGGTACTGCATGGGAGTTGGCAGATGCCAGCATCGCAAATACCGTAGGTACTATCGGTGGAACATTGGCTCCAGGTGCCATCAAGTTGGAGGCAGACGAGAACGGCAAGGCTATCAAGCAGCGCTTGGGTAACACCATCGCACCTTGGACAGGTGGTTTCGGTTTCAACGCAACCTTCCATGGCTTCGATGCATCTGTATTCTGCAACTACTCATTCGGCAACAAGATTGTGAATGGTACCAAGTTGGCTTCTAGCTTCTATCAGGGTTCTCGCAAGGGCTACAACCTGAACAACGACTTCATCAACCGCTATACATGCGTTGATCCAGCCACAGGTGTCAACCTGACAAAGCCTTCTTCAACTGTCATCGCTCAATATGGCGGTATCGAGAATATCTACAACACCCTGAATGCCATCAATGCTAACGCAAGCGTATTCAACCCTTGTGTAACAGGTACCATGTCAATCACAGACTATGCTGTAGAGGATGGTTCATTCCTCCGTTTGCAGACATTGACATTGGGTTATACCTTGCCAAAGTACCTTATCAAGAAGGTAAACTTGAGCAACGTACGTTTCTACGCAACAGCCTATAACCTGTTAACCATTACAGGCTACTCAGGTTCAGATCCAGAGACAGATACAAGTTCAAAGAAGAATCCAATGTGCCCAGGTATCGACTATGCAGCTTATCCAAAGAGCCGCTCATTCGTATTTGGTATGAACGTTTCATTCTAATTCAAGGGAGGATATAACAATGAAGAATAAGAATATTTTTAAAGCATTATTGATAAGCGGATTGTTGCTCGGTACAACAACATCATGTAGTGATTTCCTCGATCAGCAATCACCTTCGGAGCACACTCCTGATGCGGTAGCAACTTCACCTTACTATACTAGTCTTGTATTGAACAAGGCATATGGTGAACTGACAGAAGAGGGTATCTACGGACAGTTGATGGGTATCACCCTCGGTACCAACTCAGATATTGAGCTGATAGATGGTCAGGACGCATCTACCACTTCACAGACCAACAGTGAGCGTGGTGCCTGCAACTTCAACATGGTAGCTGGTAGCTGGTCTAAGATTCAGACCAGCTGGGACAAGCTTTACGAGGGTATCGAATACAGCAACAATGTAATCGAGCTCGTAAACAACTTCGACACACAGAGTGGCAATGAAACCAAGAGCAACATCAAACTGATGCATCGCTACCGTGCTGAGGCTATCACAGTAAGAGCACTCCTCTACTTCAACCTGGTAAGAAACTTCGGTGACGTGCCAATGAAGTTGGAAGGAACTAAGACAGACTTGAGCAACATCTACGTAGGCAAGACCGACCGTGATGAAATCATGGACAGCATGATCGTAGAGTTGGAGCGAGCTATCCCAGACCTTTGCTGGGTAGGCGAGAACTCATATACCACAGAGCGCATCACCAAGGGCTATGCTCATGGCTTGCTCGCACAGATTGCCTTGCAGCGTGCTGGATGGGCTATCCGCGAAAGTCAGAAAGACGGATATGAGACTGCTACAGAGAACAGCGACCCTACCTATCCTACACAGCGTCCAGGTGCAGCTGAGCGTACCAAGTATTATAAGTTGGCACAGACTCATCTCAATGAAATCATCAGTAAGGGCATTCACCAGTTGAACCCAAGCTATGAGAACGAGTGGTATCTCATCAACCAGAACAAGCTTGATGACAAGTACTACGAGAATCTCTTCGAAGTAGCACTGGGCGTTAACAGAAGTGGTGAGTTAGGCTATACCATCGGTGTTCGCATTAATGGTTCTTCTTCACGCTATGGTAAGAAGGGTAACTCATCTGGTAAGGTTAAGATGACAGCTCCTCTCTTCTGGTCATACGACCACAAAGATCAGCGTCGTGACATAACCTGTGTTCCTTACACCCTGAAGGAGACAGATGGTGTGATGAAAGAGTCATTCGACAAGAACGCACCATTCGGTATCTACTGCGGTAAGTGGGATATCCGTAAGATGAGTGAGGAATGGCGTCAGGCTGCCTTGGGAAGTACAGAAAAGGTATGTACAGGTATCAACTTCATTACCCTACGCTACTCTCAGATTCTTCTGATGTATGCTGAAGTAATGAATGAGCTTAACGGTAATCCTGACGCTACTACAGGTGGCGTAAACGGATTAAGTGCCCGTGACGCTCTCGGCATGGTACACGAGCGTGCTTTCGCTGATGCCAACAAGGCTGATGCCAAGGCATACGTAGCTGGAATTTCTTCTGACAAGGATGCATTCTTCAATGCCATTGTTGACGAGAATGCCTGGGAGTTTGCAGGTGAGTGTGTACGTAAATATGAGTTGGAGCGCTGGAACCTCCTGAGCAAGAAGATAGACCAGTTTAAGGCTGACTATGAGGCTCAGATCAATGAGTATCCTGCTAAGCTCTATTACAAGACCATCAAGACTGCTACAGATGAAAAGATTGATATGAATTCTGTATGCTGGTATGAAGTTCCTGAGAATACAGCCGGCTACGAGAATGTAACCTGGTGGGGTGCAGAGGTAACCGATAAGGACCAGAAGAACCTTAAAGGCAAACTGCCATTCATCAGTTCATATCTCAATACAACTGTAAAGAATCGCTACCTACTCCCTATCGCTACATCAAGTATCGCCGATTCACAGGGCAAGTTGAGTAATTCTTATGGGTATTAATAAGCGATTGCTATAAAACAGCAATTCATCAACCATTCTAATAAAAGATAAAATTTGAATAATAATGAATTTATCTAAAATTAATAAAAGCGCAATCTCCGGAGCACTCATGCTCCTGGGATTTGCTTCATTGACATCTTGTACCGATGACAATGACTGGAGTGTTGACGCTAGCTACGACCGCTTGTTCCACTCTATCGAACTTTCGGTTACTCCTCTAGACGACCGCGCTGAGGTGAGCTTCAAGAAGATGCCAAACACCGACTATTACATCATTGAGTACAGCACAGACTCTTTGTACAACGATATTCCTATGGGCGGCACCGATCATAGCGTTGTTGACTCAACAATTGTAGATACTCCTGACAGCATCTACAATCTGGATGGAAACACAGAGTACTACATCCGTATCAAGGGTCGCAGCTTAGACGGAAAGTCTTCTAACTGGAAATACTTGGATAAGTTTAAGTTTAAGACCAAGGCTGAACAGATTATCACAGGTGTTGATGTTACATCAAGCACAGCTACCGTAAGCTTCATTGCAGGTAAGACCATCGATGCTGTTTACTATTACAAGAGTTCAGAAGATTCTACCAAGGTTGACTTCACTGCCGAGGACGTTGCAGCAGGTAAGCTGACCATTACTGGCTTGAAGGCTAACTCTTCATACAAGGTGAAGTTGTGGAACAAGGAGAATCTGAGAGGTACTTATTCATTCAAGACTACCGAAGCTTACCCTGAAGGCTTTGATGTCATGACTCTTGCCGAGGGCGAGGACCTGGGTACCATCTTGAAGGAAGCAACATCAGACAAGGTTGTCATTGTTATGCCTAAGAATGCAACTTACCAGATGACAAGTTCTGATACTGGCGAACAGAAGGGACTCACTATCCCAGCCAACATCAAGAGCATCTACTTTTGGGGAGCATCTGGTGCCGTTTCTACATGGAAGGTGAAGGAAATCAAGATTGAGGGTGAGAAAGACATCATCCGTTTCTACAACCTCAACTTGGAGAATAAGGACAACAGCGCAGACTACATCCTCAACTTGAACACGGACAATAACATCGGTTCTATTCAGTTCGATAAGTGTAATATCAAGAATACCCGTGGTATCATCCGTCTGCAGAAGGAAATTAAACCTGCCATCGGTAGCATCAACTTCAACAACTGCTTGATCAATAAGATCGGTTCTTATGGTATGTTGGCAGCAGGTAAAGATGCTCCAGAGGCACAGTTGGGAGAAGTAAACCTCACCAACTCTACCATCGCCAACCTCTCTGCAGGTCCTATGATTGCTGTAGCCAACAGCATGACAAAGGTGAATGTAGATCACTGTACATTGTATGACGCAGTTGTGGGCAGTAAGTATCTCATCGATACCAACAAGAACAACAATATTGTTCCTAACGTTAGCAACACCCTCATCGGTCAGAGTGCAGCGTTGGCAGATGCAACTGCAACAAGTTACAAGAACGCTCCATTCGTTGATGTATATTATACCAATGAATACACTTGGAAGTCAAAGTTGCAGATTGGAGATCCTGCAGACATTTCATCTGCAGAACTTTGGGTATCACCTTCAACAGGTGATTTCACTATCCAAGACAAATACCAGAGTAAGTATGGTAACTTCGGCGACCCACGCTGGATTGTACAGTAATAGTACTTACATCTGATAAATAATATGATTAAAGGTGCAATGTCCTCATCAAAAGTCGGGCATTGCACTTTTTTTTATTTTCTCTTATTCTCTATCTCATTTTTACAATTATTTTCTTGGAAGTTACGAAGAAAAAGCGTATCTTTGCAACGTGAACATAACATCGCAAAGATATGGCAAGATACATCAACCCATTCACAGACTGGTCGTTCAAACGAATCTTCGGCCAGGAATACAGCAAGGACTTGCTGATAGAATTCTTAAACCAGCTTCTCCTGGGAGAACAGCACATCAAGGATGTGAAGTTTAAGGACAAAGAGATGTTGCCAGAAACAAAAGACCAGCGAGGAATCATCTACGACGTCTTTTGCGAAACTGACACAGCGGAGAGGTTTATTCAAACAAAATCCGTTTTATCTACTTAGTGATGCCTCTTTTTAAAAAGAAAGAAGCAGAATGTACTACGTTTTTTGATTGTTGGATTTATAATTTAAAGCATATGGAGACTTTAGAACTAATGCCTTTTGAGGCTCAGCACAAGATATTCAAGAAATTGGCAGAAATCGCTGACTCCAAGACCCTGACAAAAGAAGAACAGGAGAAATATGATAACAGCATGATGGTCATGTGGGACAATTATGCAGCACTTGAGCATGCCGTTAACAAAGGCATAAAAGAAGGTATGGAGAAAGGCATGGAGAAAGGCATGAAAGAAGGAGAAAAAAAGAAAAGCCTGGAAATTGCCAAGAAGCTTCTGACCTATAACACCCCTTTGGATATCATAGCTAATTCTACAGGCCTATCTATTGAAGAAATCAAGAAATTGAAATCATAAGAAATCTAGTGCAATGCTTATTTACTTGGAGCATTGCACTTTTTTGTTTCCTATTATAGTTCATAAAGATAAGGCTGATAAATTGCGTAATCGTTTTCGTGTTTTTTCTATACTGATTGCATCAGTAATCGAAAGAAAAGTAGTAACTTTGCCAAAAAGAAATTAAACCTAAAAAATATGAATAGAAAAATGATTAAAACCATCGTGCTCGCTGCACTCATGGCTGTGCCTTTCTTTGCCAAGGCACAAACTTTTGCCGGCATCACTGCTGAGCAGAACGCACAGAACACCCCTGAGGGTTGGACTGCAGTCAACTTACCTCAGTTGCCTGCTATCACTTCGGCAAATACGTTTAACATCAAGGATTATGGTGCCTCTACATCTGCTGCAGATAATACCAAGGCCATCCAGAAAGCTCTTGATGCAGTTCCTTCAACTGGCGGTATGGTCGTAATACCTGCAGGTACCTGGATGTTTGGCAGCACAGACCAGATGACCAGCAAGACCGAAGTGCTCAGCATCAAGGCGAAGACCATCCTCCACCTCTGCGCAGGTGCCACCCTGAAACTCGTGGAATATGGCAAGGCTCCTAATACCAAGACTGTCTTCATCGGCGGAAAGAACAAGGGCAAGAACGTTACCGACGTTGTTATCGAGGGTGAAGGTGAAACTTCTGTCATCGACGGTCAGGGTGCACGCTGGTGGCTCGCTAGAGAGAATGGCGAAACCTTTAACCCTGGCGCAATGATTCGCTTCGAGCAGGGCAAGCGCTTCCTGCTCCGCAACTTCAAGATTCAGAATACTCCGGGTGTGAACATCACCATCAGCAACAGCGGTAAGGCTAGCCATGCTACCATCCATGATGTAACCATCAGCGAACCTTCATCTGAAGCTGGCAAGGGAAAGGCATCTCATAATACAGATGGTATCTCTATCTGGGGTCCATACGTTAATATCTACAACTGTAACATCAGCAACGGAGATGACAACGTAGTTTGCGACAACGATGCACAGTATATCCATGTATGGAACTGCTATTTCGGAACGGGTCACGGAGCTTCTATCGGCAGCTTCACCGAAAACATCAAGCATGTATGGTTTGATCAAATCACCATGAACGGTACTACTGCGGGCATCCGCATGAAGACTGGTCAAGATGTAGATAAAACAACTAACAAGGTAACTCTGCGCGGCGGTGGTGAGGAAGACTGGAAGTTCACCAACTTCACCATGACCAACGTGAAGAATCCATTATCTATCGACTGCTTCTACGACAAGAACTACAACAGTGATCCTGCCGTAGATAAGGCAAATGCAAGAGCTTTGGATAGCACTACCCCAACCTACACCGACATTCTGCTTCAGAACGTGAAGACTACAGATGTTTGCGATGGCAATGCCATCTTCCTGGTAGGTCGCCCTGAGAGCCACATCAAGAACGTGACACTCGACAACGTGCAGATTTCAGCCAAGAAAGGCATCGATATCCGCTTCGTAGATAATCTCGTGTTCAAGAACAACTCTAAGATTACCGTAAGCAGCGGTTCTATCTGGCTCAAGAAGTTTGATTCCACCTGGGATGACCAGTGTGGTGCTACATCTACAGGTTCTACCGTAACAGACACAAAGGGTCCTTTCACTTTGAACTCAAAGACTTTGACTGATAAGAAAGCCGGTTCATTCAGCAATGGCTTCGCTATCAGCAACGAGAAGGGAAAGTCATACGATGTCGGTTCAGGTACTACTTATATCAAGTATAGCGCCAATCAATACACCATCATCATTCCTGATGGTGTAAAGATTACCAAAATGGATATTGAGGGCCGTAACAACTATGATACTGCTGATGCCTATATCGGTGAGATTAATGGTACAAGCTATGATGCTGACACCTATATTTTCCCGAAAGATAAAAGCGTGAAGAACTATACGGTGGAGTTTAACACACCAGTAGAGCACACGCTTACTTTCACTCCAAAGGTAAAGCAGTGCATCTTGCAGTTCACTCTCTATACAGAAACATCTACAGGCATCAAGAATATAACAGCCATCACCCAGCCAGCCGACAACAACGTTTACGACTTGAGCGGCAGAGTGGTAAAGAGCAATGCTAAGGCTGATGATTTGAAGAGCCTCAACAAAGGTATCTACGTTTTCAACAACAAGAAATACGTAACTAAATAAGTTACTTAAAAATAGGTAACGGAATAGTTTACTTAAAAATTATCGGTAACAATGAAAATAAAATCTCATTCACTCCTGTGCCTTCTCGCAACCATCGCTCTGAGCTCTCCACTCACAGCGATGGGAGTCAACGCACAGAAGGCTGCTTCACATACATGGAATCCGAACGTGAAGAACGGAATGTATCGCAACCCGGTGATTGACGCCGACTACTCTGACCCGGATGTTTGTCGTGTGGGCAATGACTACTACATGACTTCCTCTTCCTTCCAGTGTTTTCCTGGCCTGCAGATTCTGCACAGCACCGACCTGGTAAACTGGGAGATTATCGGTGCGGCACTACTCGATGACTATCCTGTATTGCCAGAGTTTCAGGGCACAGACTTAGACTGGCGCAAGAAAGTTCAGCATGGCAACTATGTGTGGGCACCCTCTATCCGCTATCACGACGGATGGTTCTACATCTATTGCGGCGACC
>ERZ1035048.675-NODE-675-length-10157-cov-3.093447_pt1 | contig 10157 bp, 8 predicted proteins | sample MGYA00520587_ERZ1035048 | MGnify/ENA primary metagenome ERZ1035048 (study PRJEB33766, sample SAMN09781693) | gut metagenome | biome: gut microbiome | host: Homo sapiens | place: Madagascar | study: EMG produced TPA metagenomics assembly of the PRJNA485056 data set... | reverse complement strand
GGTGAGGGAGAACCTGAAAAGTTGTATCAAAGGTGACGCGATCGCCTGGACGAATTCCCGCCTGCATCACTTCGTCATACGAGCGCGCACCAATGTCCACGCGCATGGCGCTGACGTCATTCCCCTGCCGGTCGCCGTCAAGCAGGCCTGGAATTTTGCACTCTTCACGGGTGGTGATGCGCACCGGCTGCAGCTGGCGGGCAGCCATGCGTACGTTGCCAACCGGCAGCACATCAATCGCCCCTTCGCGGGAGATGCTGCGCACCATAAATCCCACTTCGTCCATATGCGCACAGATCATCACCTTCGGACCTGTCGATTCATTGAGGCGGATCAGCACCGATCCCAGACCATCAAATCGCACTTCTTTTTGCAGGCGATCCGCTTCTTCCAGCAGGATCTGCCGCACTTCCTGTTCCGAGGAGGCGATCGCATCTGCCTCGCTCAACGCTTTTAATAGCGATAAATCCATTATGCCTCTCCCGTGAGCAACACTGTTTTCGGCATGGCGTAGAGCACTTCTGCGCCTTGCGGGGTAACCAGCACAACATCCTCGATGCGCACGCCCCCTTGCCCTGGCAAATAAATCCCCGGCTCCACGGTCAGCAACATGCCTGGCTGTAGCGTCGTGGTATCCCGCGGTGAAAAACGCGGATCTTCGTGTACTTCAATGCCAATAGCATGACCGGTGTTGTGACCAAAATAGTCGCCAAATCCTGCCTCGGTAATCACCCGACGCGCGGCGTCGTCAACCTGCTGGCAGCGCACGCCGGGGCGAATTGCAGAGATTGCTGCGAGCTGTGCCTGCAAAACAATCTGATAGACGTTAAACAGCGGATGAGATTCGGCGCTCACCCCTTCGCCATTCACCAGCAAGGTGCGCGTCATATCAGAGCAGTAGCCCTGATAGAGCGCACCGAAATCGAGAGTGACAAACTCGCCCGCTGCAACAATCTTGTCGCTGGCTTTGCCGTGCGGCAGCGCCCCACGCCAGCCACTGGCAACAATGGTGTCAAAAGAGGCTTTTTCTGCGCCCTGCTGGCGCATAAACCACTCCAGTTCAGCGGCTATCTCGCGCTCGCTCATCCCCGCCTGAATAAAGCGGCGAATATGCTCTGCACCGCGATCGGCAATCCCACAGGCAAGGCGGATTTTCTCCACCTCCTCTGGCGTTTTGATTTGCCGCAGCACATCCGGCGTGGCGCTAACCAGTTTCGCATTGAGTTCAGACTGCCAGCGGTGCGCGGTTTCCCAACTCACCTGCTGGCCTTCAAAACCGAGCGTTTGCAACTGCTCATCGGCAATGATTTGCCTGGCGATGGTTGTAAGCGTGTACGTCGCGTCAAGCAAATGCAGCTGGTAACCTTGCGTGCGGGCTTCTACATCCGCGTAATAGCGCGAGTCCACCAGAATGTGCGCACTTTCACGGCTAATCAGCACATAGCCTGATCCGGTGGAGATCCCCAGATGCGGCTGTTTGTTCTGCCGTGAGGAGAGAAGCACCGCATCCAGTTGTTGCGCCTTAAGCCAGTCACGCAGCGAAGCGAGTAATGTCATCTGGATTTTCCTTCTTACAGGCTATCGATTAACAATTTGCCTTTACGGAACATCATCAGACGCAGGAACACCACCATCAGCGCGGTAATGACTGCCCCCAGCGCGATCCCCGCCATGTAGACGCCGAGGTTAGTGACCAGTGGCCATGCCCAGATAGCGGACTCCGGGAACCATTGCACTGCGCCCAGCCAGACAGCGGCGGTTGAGCCGACAATCGCGCCAACCATATAGGACGGAATGGCGTGATGGGGCTTTCCAGTGCAAACGGAATCGCACCCTCACTGATCCCCATAAAGGCAAGGAACATCGCGGTCTTACCCTGCGGATAAAGTTGTGCGTTGAACAGGCGTTTGCCGGTTAAACGACGGTCGATAATGGTCGCCAGACCCAGACCAATCGGCGGAATAACGATAGCGATAGAACGTGCGGTGACCGGTAATACGTGGTCAGTGGTAAAGCTGAAGGCAACAAAACCTGCGGCTTTGTTGATCGGGCCACCAAGGTCGATTGCTGTCGCCGCGGCGATCCCCATTGCGTACATCAGCGCGCCCTTCTCACCTGCGGCAGTCAGCACGGTACGGATACCGCCGTTGATCCAGCCACCAAATGGGGTGATGACGTAGTACATCGCCAGCATGACAAAAATGGCGGAAAGAATCGGTAGCAAAAATGTGGTTTTGAACGCTAACAGGAAATCCGGTAACTGGATTTTCTGGTTCATCCATTTCACAAGGTAACCGGCAACGATAGAAATAATCAGCGCACCAATGAAGGTGGACGGCACCGGCGAAGAGGTCGCCCATTGCATAGTGCTGGGATCGAAGTTCAGCAGTTGCGTCGGCTGGGTAGACATCAAGCCGCCGATAAAACCAGCCGGAAACGCCAGTTTGCCACCGATAGAGTTCGCCACAAAAGCAGCAAACATCGGAATGGCAAAACCAAACAACACGCCGCCGAAGGACTGCGACAACCAGGCAAATTTCAGTAAGGAGAGGTCGAAACCGGAGAATTTCCCGCTATTAAGAGCATCCATGATGCCGATCTCAGCAGGAATTTTAAGCCAGCTATAAGCAATCAGCTGGCTGAAAGCGAGGATCACACCGCCCATAATTAAGGTCGGCACCATGCGTGAAATCCCTGACATCACATGCTGCGGGAGTTCACCCCAGAAGCTGCTTTTAGAGGCCTGCGGATTCTTAACTGCCGCTGCCGCACCGGATGCGCCAGGCACAACGGTTGCACTGCGTTTTTTAATGGCCATAACAATTATCCCTGTCGAATATTACTGTTGTTCAGAGGCAATCATCTCTTCGATTTCTTTGATGATGCCCGCAGCGTTTTTAATTGCGTCCTGCAAAGTGATTTCATAAACGTCGCGTGATTCGAAACGTTCGTTATCTTCCGGGGTAACTGCCACGGAGTGGATGATGATGGTCGCTTCGGCGATATCCTGCGCCGTCAGGCGATTCTGGATACCGTCCGCGCCCTGGGTTTCAATTTTCACTTCATAACCGGCTTCTACCGCTGCTTCTTCCAGCGCCTGAGCGGCCATAAAGGTGTGAGCCAGGCCCATCGGGCAGGCACATAAGGCAATCAGTTTCTTACTCATCGTTAATTCCTCGTTCAGTGATAGTTGACGAGTGAAATTATGAACGTGCAAAACAAATCGCCGTTACCAGACAAATAATGCATTTACTGGAGAATTAATCCCGCTGTACGGAAGTGTGACGCAGGTCGGCCTTGTGAGGGGACACAAAGAAAAATTGAATTAACTGTATGATTTAAAAGATTATCGGGAGAGTTACCTCCCGATATAACAGGAAGGATTTACAGAATGTGCCCTAAGGTCTGGCGTAAATGTGCACCGGAACCGAGAAGACCCGGATTGTCATGGACGATGAGATACACCGGAATATCATGGACATATTCTTTAAAGCGCCCTTTATCTTCAAATGCGGCACGGAAACCAGAGGCTTTGAAGAACTCAAGGAAGCGCGGCACGATACCGCCCGCAATAAACACGCCGCCAAATGTCCCGAGATTGAGCGCCAGATTCCCGCCAAAACGGCCCATAATGACGCAAAACAGCGACAACGCACGGCGGCAATCGGTGCAGCTGTCAGCCAGCGCGCGTTCGGTAATATCTTTTGGCTTGAGATTTTCTGGCAGGCGGTTGTCAGCTTTCACAATTGCGCGATACAAATTCACCAGCCCTGGGCCAGAAAGCACGCGATCCGCCGAAACATGACCAATTTCCGCACGCAATATTTCGAGGATAATGGCCTCTTCTTCACTATTCGGCGCAAAATCAACGTGACCGCCTTCGCCCGGCAAGCTTACCCAACGCTTATCGACATGGACCAGATGCGCAACCCCAAGCCCCGTTCCGGCACCGTAAACCGCAATAGGCTTACCTTCTACCGGTTCTGCGCCACCAAACTGAATCAGATGCTCTTTTTTCAGCATCGGGATCGCCATCGATACAGCGGTAAAATCGTTAATAATTTCCAGATGGCTAAAACCGAGATTCTTTTTCATTTCGGCAATTGAGAACGCCCAGGTATGGTTGGTCATTGCCACCCAGTCTCCGGTAATCGGGCAAGCGATGGCAATACAGCCGTCTTTCACCTCGACCTTATGTTCTTCAAGATAAACGCGAATGACCGCTTCGAGGCTGGGGTAATCAAGCCCTGAATAGGTCTTAGCCTGCGAGATTTCACCACTGGCAATATCACACAGAGCAAGACGTGCGTTGGTGCCGCCCACATCACCGACTAATGCATACTTTGTCATTCTTCAACTGCTCCGCTAAAGTCAAAATAATTCTTTCTCACACTGTAAATACCTGGGGGCATAACAACAACGCCGGAAAGGCAGGCTCCCTGTAAATATCGATCTGGGTCACACAATTACTTTATCGTTTCAGCACCAATTGCAGCGATGCCTTTTTGCAAGCTGGGCAAACTAAGTATCTGACCCCGCATAAGGAATAGAACATGCTCCATCCGCGAGCCAGAACCATGTTGTTATTATCGCTCCCCGCCGTGGCAATTGGGATTGCGTCCAGTCTTATTCTGATTGTGGTGATGAAAATCGCCTCGGTATTACAGAATTTGCTCTGGCAACGACTGCCGGGAACTCTGGGGATAGTCCAGGATTCACCTTTCTGGATCATCGGTGTATTAACGCTAACGGGTATTGCGGTGGGGTTGGTTATCCGTTTCAGCCAGGGTCATGCCGGACCAGACCCCGCCTGTGAACCGCTGATCGGCGCACCGGTTCCGCCCTTTGCGCTACCTGGACTTATCGTAGCATTAATTCTCGGTCTTGCTGGCGGCGTCAGCCTGGGGCCGGAACATCCGATCATGACCGTCAATATCGCCCTTGCGGTTGCCATTGGCGCTCGTCTGTTACCGCGCGTCAACCGAATGGAGTGGACTATTTTAGCCTCTGCCGGAACCATCGGCGCGCTGTTTGGTACACCTGTTGCGGCGGCGTTGATATTTTCGCAAACCTTAAATGGCAGTAGTGAAGTTCCGCTATGGGATCGTCTTTTTGCGCCGTTAATGGCGGCAGCAGCTGGTGCACTTACTACCGGATTATTTTTCCATCCCCATTTTTCACTGCCCATTGCGCATTACGGACAGATGGAAATGACCGATATTCTCAGCGGTGCAATTGTCGCGGCGATTGCCATCGCAGCAGGGATGGTCGCCGTATGGTGCTTACCACGGTTGCACGCGATGATGCATCAAATGAAAAATCCGGTGCTCGTGCTGGGTATTGGCGGATTTATTCTCGGTATTCTGGGGGTTATTGGTGGACCAGTTTCGCTGTTTAAAGGGCTGGATGAGATGCAGCAGATGGTGGCAAATCAGGCTTTCAGCACCAGCGATTACTTTTTGCTGGCGGTAATTAAACTTGCCGCCCTGGTCGTTGCTGCCGCCAGTGGCTTTCGCGGTGGACGAATCTTCCCGGCAGTGTTTGTCGGCGTGGCATTAGGGTTGATGCTGCATGAGCACGTTCCCGCCGTACCAGCGGCAATAACCGTTTCCTGCGCTATTCTCGGCATCGTGCTGGTGGTAACACGCGATGGCTGGTTAAGTCTTTTTATGGCGGCAGTCGTTGTACCCAATACCACATTGCTACCGCTGCTCTGTATCGTCATGCTTCCGGCATGGCTGTTATTAGCAGGTAAGCCGATGATGATGGTCAATCGTCCGAAGCAACAGCCACCCCACGATAACGTTTAGCAAAAAATGCTCTCCTTTATGATTTAAGAGTTATGGCGATGATACGGGGCTTTACCTCCCCGTAATATTGCGTTAACAGGCCGCTGACGGCTTCGATCGTGAAGGAGAATAACAATGTTCAGGTCACTGTTTCTGGCGGCCGCCCTGATGGCATTTACCCCGCTTGCAGCAAACGCAGGCGAAATCACCCTACTGCCATCAATCAAATTACAAATTGGCGATCGCGATCATTACGGTAATTACTGGGACGGTGGTCACTGGCGCGACCGTGACTACTGGCATCGCAATTATGAATGGCGTAAAAACCGCTGGTGGCGTCATGATAATGGCTACCACCGTGGCTGGGATAAGCGTAAAGCGTATGAGCGTGGCTATCGTGAAGGCTGGCGCGATCGTGACGATCATCGCGGAAAAGGCCGCGGACATGGACACCGCCATTAAACACATTCGCCAATGGAGCACAATGCCTGATGCGACGCTAGCGCGTCTTATCAGGCCTACAAAACAGCTCTTTAACGCGTAGGGCGGATAAGGCGTTTACGCCGCATCCGCCAATAGTGCCAGATGCGACGCTCATTCAACTACAATCCCAGCGCCGTCCCCACCAACAACCAGATATTCAGCGCCACGACCAGCACTACAATCACCCAGCCTGTCTGTTTTACGCGTTTGCTGTTCACCAGATCGCCCATCAACTTGCTGTCACTGGTGAAAATCAGCAGTGGAACCAGCGCCAGGGCGATACCAAAACTTAACAGCACCTGACTCATAACCAGAATCCGTGTCGGATCTAATCCCATCAGAATGACAATAAATGACGGCAACATGGTGACTGTACGACGCACCCACAGCGGGATATGGAAGCGAATGAACCCCTGCATCACCACCTGCCCTGCCAGTGTCCCCACCACCGTTGAGGACAGTCCGGCAGCAACCAGGCTTAATCCAAAGACCGTTGCCGCAGCATGGCTTAACAGCGGTTGCAGCGTCAAATAAGCCTCATCAAGATCGGCAACACCAGTATGACCAGAAAAGTGGAACGCCGCCGCAGCTGTAGCCATCATCGCCAGATTGACAAAACCGGCAATAGTCATGGCGATAGCCACATCCCATTTGGTGGCGGAATAACGTTGTTGACGCGAACCGCCATGTAAATGCTGAGTGAGCGAAGAGTGCAAATAAATCACATGCGGCATAATCGTCGCCCCTAACACACCTGCTGCCAGGAAGACCGCCTCCGAAGTAGGTAAACTCGGGATCGCCATTCCTTTACCCAGCTGCGCCAGGTTAGGCTGGGAGAAAATCAACTCGACAATGTAAGCCGCGGCAACAAACAACAGTAACCCGCCAATCACTTTCTCCAACGGTTTTTGCCCGCGACGTTGCAGCATTAAAATCAGGAAAGTCGCGATCCCCGTCAGCACCGCGCCCTGCAACAACGAAACACCAAGAATGAGTTTAAAACCGATCGCCGCACCAATAAATTCCGCCAGGTCGGTTGCCATCGCAATAATTTCTGCCTGAACCCAATAGAACCACACTACGGGACGCGGATAGTGATCGCGAATCTGCTCCGCCAGATTTTTACCGGTGGCAATCCCTAGTTTGGCAGAGAGGAGCTGAATCAGCATCGCCATCAGGTTGGCCCAAACGACAACCCACAGTAGCTGATAGCCGAAGCTGGCACCCGCCTGAATATTGGTCGCAAAGTTACCGGGATCGATATAACCAATCGCCGCAATGAACGCAGGTCCCATTAATGCGAGCCTCATCTTGCGCGCCGCCCGTCCGCTGCTACTCTCAACGCGATAGTTCGTCATCTTGTGCCTCTAAAACATAGCCTTTGCTATGTTTCATGCTATGCCAAACGAGAATGATTATCAAATTCATTTAAATGGGTTGTGGTGATTTCTCTGATAGACCAGGATTATGACTACGAAAAGATTGATGACTTGAATGTTATGGTTATGTTTAATGTTAGCACATTTACATAACTTTCAGCTTCCATACACAACATAGCAGAAATGTATGACAGCTCACTATTTTTGAAGCTTGTCACAGGACGTCATTATAGTGTGTGTCAGATCTCGTTTTCCTTAACCATGTTACATAGAATGTGCACGGAAATTTAACCTGCCTCATATTTGGAGCAAATATGGACCGCGTCCTTCATTTTGTACTGGCACTTGCCGTTGTTGCGATTCTCGCACTGCTGGTAAGCAGCGACCGCAAAAAAATTCGTATCCGTTATGTTATTCAACTGCTTGTTATCGAAGTGTTACTGGCGTGGTTCTTCCTGAACTCCGACGTTGGTTTAGGCTTCGTGAAAGGCTTCTCCGAAATGTTCGAAAAACTGCTCGGATTTGCCAACGAAGGGACTAACTTCGTCTTTGGTAGCATGAATGATCAAGGCCTGGCATTCTTCTTCCTGAAAGTGCTGTGCCCAATCGTCTTTATCTCTGCACTGATCGGTATTCTCCAGCACATTCGCGTGTTGCCGGTGATTATCCGCGCAATTGGTTTCCTGCTCTCCAAAGTCAACGGCATGGGCAAACTGGAATCCTTTAACGCCGTCAGCTCCCTGATTCTGGGTCAGTCTGAAAACTTTATTGCCTATAAAGATATCCTCGGCAAAATCTCCCGTAACCGTATGTACACCATGGCAGCAACGGCGATGTCCACCGTTTCTATGTCCATCGTTGGTGCATACATGACCATGCTGGAGCCGAAATATGTCGTTGCAGCGCTGGTACTGAATATGTTCAGCACCTTTATCGTGCTGTCGCTGATCAACCCTTACCGTGTTGATGCCAGTGAAGAAAACATTCAGATGTCCAACCTGCACGAAGGTCAGAGCTTCTTCGAAATGCTGGGTGAATACATTCTGGCAGGTTTCAAAGTTGCCATTATCGTTGCCGCAATGCTGATCGGCTTTATCGCCCTGATCGCCGCGCTGAACGCACTGTTTGCCACCGTGACTGGCTGGTTTGGCTACAGCATCTCCTTCCAGGGCATCCTGGGCTACATCTTCTATCCGATTGCATGGGTGATGGGTGTTCCTTCCAGTGAAGCACTGCAAGTGGGCAGTATCATGGCGACCAAACTGGTTTCCAACGAGTTCGTTGCGATGATGGATCTGCAGAAAATTGCTTCCACCCTCTCTCCGCGTGCTGAAGGCATCATCTCTGTGTTCCTGGTTTCCTTCGCTAACTTCTCTTCAATCGGGATTATCGCAGGTGCAGTTAAAGGCCTGAATGAAGAGCAAGGTAACGTGGTTTCTCGCTTCGGTCTGAAACTGGTTTACGGCTCTACCCTGGTGAGTGTGCTGTCTGCGTCAATCGCAGCACTGGTGCTGTAAGACCATACATAAAAAAGCCGGGGATAATTCCCCGGCTTTTTTACGCCTGTTAATCAGCTAATGGCTGCGGGCGACCAATCAAATACCCTTGCAGATATTGCACCCCGAGCTTATGCAATAGCGCCTGTTGCTGTTGCGTCTCGACAAACTCCGCGACCACACTCAATGACTTCGCTTTCGCCAGATCGGTAATTGATCTCACAATCATCGCATCCAGCGTGTTCGTGACGATATCTTTCACAAAGACGCCATCAATTTTGATGATATCAGCCTGCAAACGCTTTAACCGTTCGTAGTTGGCATATCCGGTGCCAAAGTCATCAATCGCAATCCGGAAACCAAACTTATGCAGCTGCTCGATGTTGTACATGCTGCTTTCTGCGTTAGAAAACGCCTGCTCCTCGGTGATCTCAAGAATGACCGCCTGCGGGGAGATGTGATAACGCTTAAACAGACGAATAATCCGCCCGGCAATATTCTTTTGCAGCAGCGTGAGCGGCATTAAATTAACTGAAAAGCGCGGGCCTTTTTTGTCGCAAGGGTGTGTTGCCAGCCACTTCAACAAGGATTCCAGCACCTGCAAATCAAAACGCGCGCTAAGGTTAAACTGAGCAATAAGGGGCAGAAACTTATCCGGGGTCATAATGCCGCCGTCATACTTCAGTCGCGCGAGGATCTCATCATAACCTTCACCCTCTTTGTTGCGAATTGGCTGGGCGTAGAGCAGCAAATCACCCTGATCTAACGCCGTGCGAATGGTATTCAGCAATAGCACTTGTTTAGTGGTCTGCCCGGAAACCATCTCCTCTCGGCTATCCAGCGCCAGCACATGATGATGTGCGCAGGATTGCTCCGCCAGCCAGCTTAACTGCCCCAACAAGGGTTGCAGGGTTTCCTGATTTCCATCAAAACCGCCCCCAGGCAGCACCATAGCCCATATCCAGCCCGGTATTGTTCCAGTGAATTTGCCGACTATTCAGGATGTTAAC
>ERZ1035048.656-NODE-656-length-10340-cov-4.152066_pt1 | contig 10340 bp, 7 predicted proteins | sample MGYA00520587_ERZ1035048 | MGnify/ENA primary metagenome ERZ1035048 (study PRJEB33766, sample SAMN09781693) | gut metagenome | biome: gut microbiome | host: Homo sapiens | place: Madagascar | study: EMG produced TPA metagenomics assembly of the PRJNA485056 data set... | reverse complement strand
TAATATTTCTATATTAGCAATAAAAATTCAAAAAAATATTCATAAATGAAAGTATTAAAGTACATTTTCTCTCTGCTGCTGCTTGTTTTGGTGGCAGTTCCGTCGTTTGCCCAAAAGTCGTTTAGTGTTAATGTGTGGGATAAAAAAGCTCCTGAAAAGAACGGATTGCAGGACACTGCCTACATTAAGGTTTTCCTGCCTGAGGAGCGTCGTGCTACTGGTCGTGCCATTGTCATTTGTCCGGGTGGAGGCTACGAGCAACTTGCCATGCAGCATGAGGGCACCGATTGGGCTCCTTTCTTCAACAAGATGGGCATTGCCACTATCGTCCTGCACTACCGTATGCCCAATGGCAATGTCAAGGTGCCCGTTAGCGATGCCGAGGAGGCTATGCGCATTGTGCGCCGCAATGCTGCCAATTGGCATATCAATGAGCAGAATATTGGTATCATGGGCTTCTCGGCTGGCGGACACCTTGCCTCTACAATAGCTACACAGTCGAAGGGCGACGCTAAGCCTAATTTCCAGATATTGTTCTATCCCGTCATAACAATGATGCAGGGCTATACTCATCAAGGTTCTCACGACAATCTGCTTGGCAAGAATGCCAGCAAGAAGGAGGAACAGAAGTATTGCTCCGACCTTCAGGTGTCGCGTGTCACTCCGCGTGCCTGCATCTTCCTCTCTGACAACGACCACACTGTGCTGCCTATCAATGGTGTGAACTACTACATTGAGCTTTATCGCCACGATGTTCCGGCTGCTCTGCATGTTTATCCTGACGGTGGTCATGGATATGGCATGCGCACGTCTTTCCAGTATCATCTTGAAATGCTCATGGAATTGAGAGCGTGGCTGGAGAGCTTCTGACAATTGTTAATTATAAATCATATAGCCAATAAAAAAGTTCTTCCGATATATGGATTTGTGCAAATTCCATATATCGGAAGAACTTTTTTACTTTTAATCAGCAAGCGTAAAGTCAAGCTGTTTCTTTTCGAGATTAGCCTGAGCAACCTTTATCTTTATAGGGTCGCCAAGCTGATACTTGTGATGATGGCGACGTCCAACGAGACAGTAGTTGCGCTCGTCGAAGTCGTAGTAGTCGTCGTCAAGGTCGCGCATTGGTACAAGACCCTCGCAGTGGTTCTCGTCAATCTCGCAGTAGATGCCGTAGGACTGGATGCCCGAGATATGCGCCTCGTACACATTGCCAACTCTTTCGGACATAAACTCCACAGCCTTATACTTTATAGAGTCGCGCTCGGCATTGGCAGCTATCTGCTCCATTTCAGACGAGTGCTCGCACAACTCCTCGTAGTGCTCCTTGTTGGCAGAGCGTCCACCCTGCTGGTAGCGAGTGATAAGACGATGCACCATAGTGTCGGGATAACGTCGGATTGGCGAAGTGAAGTGGGTGTAGTAGTCGAATGCCAAGCCGAAGTGTCCGATGTTGTGGATGGAGTATTTCGCCTTCATCATGGCTCTGAGCGCAACAGTCTGAATGAGGTTCTGCTCGCGCTTGCCCTCGCAGTCGGCCATAAGGTTGTTGAGCGAACGGGCGAGAGCGCCCTTTGTGCCGTCGGTCTTCATCTTGTAGCCAAACTTCACAACAAACTCTCTGAGTGTCTCGAGCTTTGTAGGGTCGGGATTGTCGTGCACACGATAGGGCAGGGTCTTTGGCTTCTTGCCCTTTGCCACCTTACCTATAGATTCAGCCACTGTCTTGTTGGCAAGAAGCATGAATTCCTCAATGAGCTTGTTGGCATCCTTCGAACGCTTGAAGTAGCAGCGTATAGGTTTGCCCTTCTCGTCGACATCAAAGTGCAGTTCCTCGCGGTCGAACTTTACAGAGCCGTTCTTGAAGCGTGCGGCGCGAAGCTTCTTGGCAAGTCGGTCAAGCTGTATCAGGTTGTCGGCGTTCTCGCCCTTATACCCCTCCTTTGGAGCTTTAGGAGCCGGCTCGCCCTTGCCGTCAACCACACCGTTATCCTCAAGCAACTGCTGCACTTCCTCGTAGGCGTAGCGGCGGTTAGACTTGATGACAGTGTGCACAATGCGGTAGGCCTTGACGTTGGCATCGTCGTCGAGGTTGAAGATGACGGAGAAAGCCAACTTCTCCTCGTCAGGACGCAGAGAGCAGATGAAGTTGCACAGACGCTCCGGAAGCATAGGTATTGTGCGGTCGACAAGATAAACACTCGTGGCTCGTTTCACAGCCTCCTTGTCAATCACGGAGCCCTCCTTGACGTAATGCGAGACATCGGCAATGTGGACGCCCACCTCCCACAGTCCGTCCTTAAGCTTCTTTATCGACAGAGCGTCGTCGAAGTCCTTGGCGTCTTTCGGGTCGATGGTGCATGTGAATGTGTCGCGGAAGTCCTCGCGCTCGGCATAGTCCTCGGGAGTGATTTCGGCAGAAATCTTCTCGGCAGCCTCCTCCACATTCTTGGGATATTTATAAGGCAGACCGTATTGTGCGAGAATAGTGTTCATCTCGACATCGTTATCGCCCGATTTACCCAGTACGTCAACCACCTCGCCAATCATATTGCGGTGGTCCTGGTCGGGCCATTCCACAATCTTCACCACAGCATTGTCGCCGTCCTTGCCGCCCTTCAGCTTGCGTCGCGGAATTATGATGCTGTTGGCAAGCACGTTGCTTGGCGAGATAAGAGTGCAAAGGTCGTGGTCGATGGAGAGTCGTCCCACGAAGGTATCCTTGGCTCTTTTCAGAATCTCAATCACCTGCGCCTCGTTGATGTGGTTCTTGCGTCGTGCCATGCACGAATAGCGCACGTGGTCGCCCGTCAAAGCCCACATTGAGTTGCGCTCGGCAACGAATATGGGTTTATCGGAGTCGTCGGGGATGATAGTGTTCTTGCCGTTGGCTTTGCGCTGGAACACACCCTCGCGCACCTGCCCTTGAAGGTTGAGCTTGTAGGAGTTGTCCGACACCTTGGTGATGAAGTCGTCCCACGCCATGTCGTCCATGATGTCGATGGCAAGCATCTTCAGCGGATGAGTGTCGAGATGCAGAGTGCGGAATATATCCTTAAACGATAGTGTCTTGCCGGGATTCGAGGTGAATAGATTCTCAAGCTTCGGGGCAAGCTGTTTTTTGGTCATGCGTTTGCCGCCTTTTTTTCCTTTTCCCATAGTCGTATTTGGTTTTAGATTTATTATTATGTTGTTGCGTGCCGGCCTTTGTTTAAGGCTGGCTCTCGCCCTCCACATATTCCTCAAGGAACATGTGCTCGCCGTCGAACACGGCATATGTGAACTGCGTAATCCAGTCGCCGAGAATCATGATGCGTGTCTTCTTCGAGAGGAAGAGGTCGAGCTCGATGTGCCGGTGGCCGAACATGAAGTAGTCGACGTTAGGGTGGGTCTTCATGTATTGCTTGGCATAGAGCACCAGATGTTCGCGGTTCTCGCCCATGTAGGGAGGCTCTTTGCCGTCGGCACGCTTCAGTCGGGAGTGCTTAGCCCATGACAGTCCGAACCACATGGCCCAGCGTGGATGCAAGGAGTTGAAGAGGCGCTGGCAAGTGTGGTTGTGGAACACACTCTTCAGAAACTTGAACTTGCGGTCAGGGTCACCCAGTCCGTCGCCGTGGGCTATGTAGAACACCCTGTCGTAGATTTCCACCGTCTCGGGTTTGGTGTGGACAATAAGTCCACACTCCTCCTCAAGATAGCCGTAGGTCCAAATGTCGTGGTTGCCCGTGAAGAAATGCACTTCCACACCCATGTCCGTCAGCTCCGACAGCTTGCCGAGAAAGCGCGTGTAGCCTTTCGGCACCACATACCGCCACTCGTTCCAGAAGTCGAACATGTCGCCGAGCAGATATATGGCTCGTGCCTTAGTCTTTATCGAGTCGAGAAATCTCACAAGCCGCCTCTCTTGAGTGCGGCTGTGTTCGATGGCCCATGATCCGAGATGGGCATCGGAGAGGAAATATACATTCTTCATAAGCTTAAAGTCAATTTGCAATTGGAGTTTAGTCGAAGCCTAATTCCACACGAGCCTCTTCGGTCATCATGCTCTGGTCCCACTCAGGCTCGAACACGAGGTTCACGTTCGATGTCTTCACTCCCTCAATAGTGTCAACCTTCTGTCGCACGTCCTCGAGAATGAAGTCGGCTGCGGGGCACGATGGTGCTGTGAAGGTCATGTCGATGTCAACATTGTCCTCGTCGTTCACCTCAATCTTGTAGATAAGTCCGAGGTCGTAGATGTTGACTGGTATCTCTGGGTCGTAGACGGTTTTCAGCACGTCGACGATGCGTTCTTCTATCTTTGTCTTTTCTTCCTGTGTCATATATTATTTTATGATGTCTTTTGATTATATGCAAATTTACTCATTTTTCTTGGAATAACCATAATCTGCTTATGGTTATTTTGCCCTATTTCTTCAGCGTCATCTTCAGCGTCTTGCCCTCTACAAGCTGCTTGTGCGAGATGCGGTAGCTGTTGAGTTTCTTGCCGCCCAAGGTCATTGAGTTGATGTAGAGCTGCGAGGGCGATGTGCGGTCGGTCTCAATCACTATGTCGCCTTGCGGATAGTATTTGGGGTCGAGATGCAGAGTCACCTTGCTGAATGCGGGAGTTGTAAGAGTGTAGTAGGGTGAGCCCGGACAGTCGGGGTAGAAGCCGAGCATGGCGAATATAGCCCATGTAGACATGGTGCCGCAGTCGTCGTTGCCTGGTATCCCGTCGGGACGTGCCGAGTAGTACTTCTTGAGAAGTTCGGCTACGGTCTTTTGTGTGCGCCACTCCTCGCCCTTGAAGTAAGAGAAGAGGTAGGGGTAGGCAATGTCGGGCTCGTTGGCAGGGTCGTAGAGGTTCTTGTCGAACACCATCTGCAACTTGTCGATGAACTTGCGCTGTCCTCCCATGAGCTTGACAAGACCATGAACGTCGTGAGGAACATAGAAGGTGTAGTTCCATGCCGAACCCTCGTGGAAACCGGGAGCGTTGCTGAAGTCGGCTCCGTCCTCAGGGTTGAATGGTGTAAGGAACGAGCCATCCTTCAGGATAGGGCGCAATGTGCCCGACTCCTTCGAGTAGTAGTGCTTATAGCCAAGAGAGCGTTGGCGGAAGAGCTTGGAGTCGGCAGTCTTGCCGAGCGACTGGGCGAGCAACGAGAGAGCGTTGTCGGCTACATAATACTCCAATGCGTGCGACACAGAGTTGTCGCCCGAAAGGTCGGCCTCGTACATTCCCATTGGTATATAGCCCTTGGTGTAGTACCAGTCGATGTCGGGACGCATCTTGTTCTCCTTGCCAGGCAAGGTGGCTGAGGCGTGGAAAGCCTTGTAGGCAGTCTCGATGTCGAAGTTGCGCAATCCTTTAAGATATGTGTCGGTGATGATAGGTATCGACGGGTCGCCCTCCATAGTCCATGTCTCGCGTCCGTAGAGTTCCCATTTCGGCATCCATCCCCATTCCTTGTACATGTCGATCATCGATCTTACCATCTCCTCCTGACGGTCGGGGAAGAGAAGCGTCTGAAGCTGGGATAGGTTGCGGTAGGTGTCCCAAAGCGAGAACACGGTGTAGCGGTTGCCCTTGGTCTTCAGTATCTCGTCGCCTTCCATGCGTGGGTATTCTCCGTTCACGTCCTGAAGTACGTTCGGGTGAATCTGGGTGTGGTAGAGTGCTGTGTAGAAAAGGCGCAGCTGCTCCTCGGTGCCACCCTCTACGGTGATGCGGTCGAGAATATTCGACCAGTCGGCACGCGATTCGCTCACCACACGCTCGAAGTTGCGCTGAGGCTGCTCTGCATTAAGATTCTCGCGGGCATTGGCAATGCTTACGAACGACACGCCAATCTGCACCTCCACCTGCTCTTTGTCCTCGCAGTCGAACGACATGAAGTAGCCTATGTCGTTGCCTGCCATGTCGCGTCCGTAGTTGGTGTAGATTTTGTACTTGCCGCTGTACACGTCCCAGTCCTTGGCAGCTCCCAACATGTCGGGCTGCTTCTTCCAGTAGCCGCTCTTCTTGGGAGCCTTGCTCACGCGCACTACGAAGTACATGGGGAACACAGCCTGAGGATTGTAGCAGAATGTGCCAAGAAGACGCATACCCTCAAACTCGGTGTCGCTGACGCGTCGGAGAGTGGCACCAATCTCGTTGGTGAGTCCGTTGCCGAGGTTGAAGAGCAGGTTGCCCTGTCCCTTGGGGAATGTGAAACGCTCTATCGACGAGCGCATCGTAGAAGACACTTCGCATCGGATGCCATACTTTGTAAGCTCGTTGCTGTAGTAGCCGGGGCGTGCCTGTTCGTTGCGGTATTCCGAACCATAGCTGCGATAGTCTACGTTCAGTTCGCCAGTAGTAGGCATTGTGAGCAGAGTGCCAAGCTCCGGACATCCCACACCGCTTAGAGTGACGTGGGCAAAGCCAGTGAAATACTTGTTGTGATACTCGTAAGGAGCCGACCACCAACGCTTGTCCTTGTCTTCCTTGTTGAGGTCGGAACCCATCACGTTGAAGGGCACTACCGACATGAGGCCATGCGGACGCACGGCACCGGGGTTGCATACACTGAAATTGGTTGTGCCGATGAAGGGGTCGACATAGTCAACGCCCGACTTCGCCTCGGCTGTCATTGCCATCGATGCAAAGAGCGAGGCTATGAGCGAAAGTTTTAAAATATTCATTTGCTTTATTTTGATTGATTTTTGTTTTGTTTCTTAAGATAGTAATAGTTGTGTAAATTTGGTAATGCAAAAATAACTATTATCCATGAAACAAGCAAATAATAGCCGTGCAAGTTAAAATAATTTAAAGACATTCAACATTTTAGCTATTCTAACATCTTATTTATAGCTTTGCAAGAGTTTAAATGCTAACTTTGCAACAGATATAAGCTAAATAACAACAAATTGAAGATAAAGATATGAAGAAATGTAATGTATTAGCTATCGCTATGCTCGCAGGCTTGCTGTCATTCACAAGCTGCGCAATGAAGAAGGATCTTGACAACTGCCGCCTTGAGAACAGGGAACTCTCAGGCAACTATCAGAACGCTAAGGAGCAGCTTGCCGCCTCGCAGGCACGTGTGGCTTCGCTTGAGGACCAACTCTCACAGGCTAAGAAGGATTATGCTTCGCTGCAGGGCTCACTCGACAAGAGTCTTACCAACGCAAGCGCAAACAACGTGAATATATCTAAGCTTGTTGACCAGATCAACGAGTCGAACCAGTACATCCGCCACTTGGTGGAGGTGAAGTCGAAGAGCGACTCGCTCAACATGGTGCTCACCAACAACCTCACACGCTCGCTTAGCAAGGAGGAGATGAAGGAGGTTGACGTGCAGGTGCTCAAGGGCGTTGTCTACATCTCGCTTGCCGACAACATGCTCTACAAGAGCGGCTCGTACGAAATCAACGAGCGTGCTGCCGAGACTCTCAGCAAGATTGCCAAGATCATCACCGACTACAAGGACTATGAGGTGCTCATCGAGGGTAACACCGACAACGTGCCTGTAAACACAAGCGCGCCGACAATGAAGAACATCCGCAACAACTGGGACCTCTCTGCCCTTCGCGCATCAAGCGTGGTGCAGGCTTTGCAGAACGAGTATGGTGTGGATCCGAAGCGTCTCACAGCAGGCGGACGTGGCGAGTATAACCCTGTGACAACCAACTCTACCGAGGTGGGCAAGCAGCGCAACCGCCGCACTCAGATTATCATCACTCCGAAGCTCGACCAGTTTATGGACCTTATCGACAAGGCTCCCGAAAACGAGTAAGAAAAGGAGGGTACATGTGTGAACCCCACATTATATAATATAATGTATTGAACTACGAAGAGGGTGTTTCAAAACGGAATCGACAGATTCCTTTTGAAATATCCTCTTTTTCCTTATCTCAAATTTACTATTTTTTTTACTATGAACTTAAAACTATTCTCTACTCTTGCTGCCGCCACATTCTTGGGCTATGGCAGCGCGTGCGCTCAACAGAGCCAGTCGCGTCCAAACATTATTGTTTTTCTTGTCGACGACATGGGATGGCAGGACACTTCGCTGCCGTTTTGGGACAAGAAGACTCGCTACAACGAAATGTATGAGACTCCCAACATGGAACGTCTTGCCAGTCAGGGCATGATGTTCACTCAGGCGTATGCCTGTCCCGTGAGTTCGCCTACAAGGTGCAGCCTGATGACGGGCATGAATATGGCTCGCCACCGTGTGACCAACTGGACTTTGGAGCGCGACAAGACTACGGACGGCAAGAGCGATGTGGTGAATCTGCCTGAATGGAACTATAATGGCATTGCACAGGCTGAGGCAGTGGCGCATACGGCTGTGGCTAAGTCGTTTGTGCAGGTGCTTAAGGATAGTGGCTATCACACTATTCATTGCGGTAAGGCTCATTGGGGCTCGATAGACACTCCGGGTGAGAACCCCTGCCACTTCGGCTTCGATGTTAATATTACGGGTACGGCAGCAGGTGGTCTTGCCTCTTATCTGAGCGAATTTAACTACGGACATGACCGTGACGGAAAGCCCAACTCGCTTATGGCCATTCCCGGACTTGAGAAGTATTGGGGCACGGGCACTTTCGTGACCGAGGCTCTTACGAAGGAGGCTATCAGTTCGCTCGACAAGGCCAAGAAATATGGTCAGCCTTTCTATCTCTATATGTCGCATTATGCCGTTCATATCCCGATAGACAAGGATATGCGATTCTTCCCGAAATATGTGTGCAAGGGACTGTCCGACAAGGATGCGGCTTATGCCTCGCTTGTGGAGGGGATGGACAAGAGCTTGGGCGACATAATGGACTGGCTCGACAAGAACGATGAGGCTAAGAATACTATCATCGTGTTCCTTGGCGACAATGGCGGCTTGGCTTGCAATCCTAAGTTCCGCGAGGGCCCTCTCTTCACTCAGAACTCTCCGCTCAAAAGTGGCAAGGGTTCGCTATATGAGGGTGGCATTCGTGTGCCCTTCATCGTGAAGTGGGGCGACAAGGTGAAGGCTGGCACCCGCAACGACAACAGCATCATCATCGAGGACCTTTATCCCACAATTCTCGACATGGCTGGCGTGAAGCAATACAAAGTGCCGCAGACCATAGACGGCATGGACATTGTGCTGCTGATGGAGGGAAAGAGCGACAAGAATCTCGTTAACCGCAGTCTTGTGTGGAACTTCCCCAATATTTGGGACGGCTATGGTCCTGGTGTAAACCTCAACTGTGCCATCCGCCGTGGCGACTGGAAACTGATTTATTATTACGATACTGGTCGCAAGGAACTCTTCAATATCCCGCAGGACATTGGCGAAAACAACGATCTGTCGGCACAGAATCCTGCCAAGGTGAAGGAGCTGTCGGCTATTCTTGGCAAAACACTCCGCGAGATGAAAGCACAGCGCCCTACGTTTAAGGCTACGGGTGAGCCTTGCAAGTGGCCGGATGAATGAAAATGAGCTATTAATAATAGGACATATTACTCTCTATTACGAGGACTAAAATTTGTTTCCTCGGGAGGAAGCAAAATTTTCCTCCCGAGGAAATAAAAAATTAGTCTCTCAGCTCATAAAATTTCACCCAGTCAATTTCCATTTCCACAGGCAACTGCTTAGGGTCGGCCTTGCCAACCCATGAGCCTTGTATCTGCATGTCGACAAGCAGGTAGAAAGGAGTGCCGAACGGGTACTGGCCTTTCTCGTTGGTCTCAATGCGAGGGTAGGAGAAGGAGGTGCGACCGTTGATGGAGAAGACCAAGGAGTCGGGCAAAATCTCCACGGTGTAGGTGTTGAAACCGTCGCGGTCGATAGGTAGGGTAGAGCCATGAGGTGGGTTCTGGTCTTTCTTGAGCACGTGGGTGTAGTAAGTGTGCACGGTCTGATAGGCTATGTTGTCGTGGTTGAGATGCTCCATGATGTCTATCTCGCCACCCTCTGGCCATTTTATCTCGTCGTCGGGCAACATCCATATAGCTGGCCATGCGCCCTGGGCACTGCCAAATTTGGCGCGCACTTCCACTTTGCCATATTTGATAGTGCGCTTGTGCTTGGTGTAGAGACCGCCCGTTACGAAGCGGGCTGTGTCTGCCTCAAGATTGGTGTTAACCGCTCCTCGAAGAATCAATTTGCCATCGCGAACAGCGTATAGAGAGTCGGCGTCAGACATGTGACGTTTCCAATCGGCATTGGCACTGCGTGGAATCTTCGACCATGAGTGGCTGTCGAAGGTCTTCGCGTTGAAATGGTCTTGCCATACGAGTTGGTACTTGTGGGGGGATGTTTGTGCAAGCGATGCTGCGCTTATGAGCAGGGCCGCGATTGTAGTGATGATTTTCATTTGTTTTAGTT
>ERZ1035048.652-NODE-652-length-10363-cov-3.871653_pt1 | contig 10363 bp, 7 predicted proteins | sample MGYA00520587_ERZ1035048 | MGnify/ENA primary metagenome ERZ1035048 (study PRJEB33766, sample SAMN09781693) | gut metagenome | biome: gut microbiome | host: Homo sapiens | place: Madagascar | study: EMG produced TPA metagenomics assembly of the PRJNA485056 data set... | reverse complement strand
TGTCCATAGTGCGCACAATAATGCTGCGTCCGTTGGCGGACTCCAGCGCCTGACAAAAAATGTTGTACAGCTCGCTTTCGCCCGGTGCGCTGGTGCGATCCATATAGAGCATTTCAGTGCGGAATAAACCAACGCCTTCCGCACCATTGCCGAATGCGGCCTGCGCTTCCACGGAGTGAGCGATGTTAGCGGCAATTTCAATGCGGATACCGTCAGCGGTACGGGCTTGTTGGGTCAGCCAGACACGCTGTTGCTCACGAAGGGCGTCCTGTACGCGGGCTTCTTGCTGATAATAACGAGCTACGGCTTCCCCTGGCTCAACCACAATCGCCCCGGCGTTGCCGTCGATATAAATCGTTTGATGCTGCCACGGAGTAAGGGCATCAATATCTACACCAACCAGTGTCGGAATGTTGAACGAACGGGCAAGAATTACGGTATGTGAGGTGGTGCCGCCACTTTTCAGTAACAGACCTTTGAGGTGATTTTTATCCAGTTCGAGGAACTGGCTGGGGGTCAGTTCATCAGCCATACAAATGGCGGGCTGCGTCAGTTTGCCCGGTGCCGGGAAGCGTTGCTCACCGTAGATTTGCTGGAGTAACTGGAAGCAGACGTCGCGTACGTCCAGGGCACGTTCTTGCAGGTAGCTGCTGCTGGAACGGGAAAACTCTTCACAAAAGTGATTCGCACTGGCGACAATCGCTTCGGCGCAGCTTAATCCGGCGCTGACGCCTGCCAGTAAATGTTCGTGCAGGGAAGTATCGCCAGCCAGGGATCGGTGCGCTTCCAGAATCGCGCTGGTGGCACCGTCGCTATCCAGCAGACGAAACTCAATGTTTTTCAGTACCAGCGTCAGGCCGTTTTCCAGGGCGGATTGCTCGGCGTCAACGTCTTTGGCTGCGGGAAGATTACCCAGCGCATTGAGATCTAAAGAAGAGATCGGCGTCAGAATGCCGCCTGCGCTACCGCTGCACACGGTGCGGGCGCGGATAATTTGCGGATTCAGATTGGTCAGTGAAACCGGCAGTGGTTCCAGTTCGTCAGATTTAACTTCCGCCAGCGGCGCATCGCAGTGGGGGAATTCATCGCGCAGCCATTGGCTTAAACGCTGGTGCGCTTCCTGTTCGTCGGCCCCGGAAATCAGTAACTGGCAGTTATCGCCCGCCAGCGTGTCGGTACCAATCAGCGCAAGGGCGCTTTTGGCGTTGCCCTTGCGGTCAGTGCGCAGGTTATGCCACTCAATTTGTGATGAAAAAGTATTACACAGCGTTTCAACGTGGCTTGCCGGACGTGCATGTACGCCGTTAGGTAGCTCACAAATAAATTCCACAATCAGGGCCATTGCCTCTCTCCCGGTACGGTTTTCTGTTTACAGGATAAGAGCGCACGGCAACGGCCTGCTATGTGACAAATCTGCCAAAAGCTGGACAAATGTAATGTAACCGTCAATTTGCGACGCGTCTCACAAGACGCCGTTTTGCGGCATGCTTCCGGATTATCGCAAGTTATGAGGCGGATCGCATTTTTGTACTGATATTACAAAAGTCCAGTAAATGGCCTTTTTATCCACTGTTTGCTCCGCCTGTGATTGCCTATTGTTTCCTCCATCAAAAATATGGACATGGGCTTTCGCAAGCCCGGGAGCAGCTTATGAATGAGTTGGTGCAGATCCTGAAAAATACCCGTCAGCATTTAATGACGGGCGTTTCACACATGATTCCCTTCGTGGTATCGGGCGGTATTTTGCTGGCGGTTTCCGTCATGTTGTATGGCAAAGGCGCAGTGCCGGATGCCGTAGCCGATCCGAATCTGAAAAAACTGTTTGATATCGGCGTTGCAGGTTTGACGCTGATGGTGCCTTTCCTCGCCGCTTACATTGGTTACTCCATTGCAGAGCGTTCTGCGCTGGCTCCGTGCGCTATCGGTGCCTGGGTTGGTAACAGCTTTGGTGCGGGCTTCTTTGGTGCACTGATCGCCGGGATTATTGGCGGCATCGTGGTGCATTACCTGAAGAAAATTCCGGCGCATAAAGTTCTGCGCTCGGTGATGCCCATCTTCATCATTCCTATCGTCGGCACACTGATTACCGCAGGCATCATGATGTGGGGCTTGGGCGAGCCTGTAGGGGCGTTGACCAACAGCCTGACTCAGTGGCTACAGGGGATGCAGCAGGGCAGCATTGTTATGCTGGCGGTGATCATGGGGCTGATGCTGGCGACGCTGATTGGTCGTAAAAATTTCTCCGCAGAAGAGCGCGAAACCGGTAAAGCGGCGCTGGTGATGGGGTGCGTTGGGGTTACTGAAGGGGCGATTCCTTTCGCCGCTGCCGATCCGCTGCGTGTTATTCCTTCCATCATGGTCGGTTCAGTTTGTGGTGCAGTAACTGCGGCGCTGGTCGGTGCGCAGTGCTATGCAGGCTGGGGTGGTCTGATTGTGCTGCCGGTGGTTGAAGGCAAGCTGGGTTATATCGCAGCAGTGGCTGTCGGAGCAGTGGTGACGGCTGTTTGTGTGAACGTGCTGAAAAGTCTGGCGCGTAAAAATGGGTCTTCGACTGATGAAAAAGAAGACGACCTGGATTTGGATTTTGAAATTAATTAATTGAGGAACGAGCCATGACGAAAATTATTGCAGTAACCGCATGTCCTTCAGGTGTTGCCCATACCTATATGGCAGCAGAGGCGCTGGAAAGTGCCGCGAAAGCGAAAGGCTGGGAAGTGAAAGTAGAAACCCAGGGGTCAATTGGTCTGGAAAATGAACTGACAGCGGAAGACGTGGCGAGCGCTGATATGGTGATTCTGACCAAAGATATCGGCATCAAGTTTGAAGAGCGTTTTGCTGGCAAGACCATCGTGCGCGTCAACATCAGCGATGCGGTAAAACGTGCTGACGCCATTATGAGCAAAATTGAAGCTCACCTGGCGCAAACCGCTTAAGTTCTTCTCCCGCTCGCAAGGGCGGGTTCGCTTTCCCACAGGAGTTCCTCATGACGAATCGTATCTCTCGCCTCAAAACTGCACTGTTTGCCAATACCCGTGAAATCTCGCTGGAGCGTGCGCTGCTTTATACCGCCAGCCATCGGCAAACCGAAGGCGAACCGGTGATATTGCGCCGGGCGAAAGCAACAGCGTATATCCTTGAACATGTTGAAATTTCGATTCGTGATGAAGAACTGATTGCCGGTAACCGCACGGTGAAACCGCGCGCCGGGATTATGTCGCCGGAAATGGACCCTTACTGGTTGCTGAAAGAGTTGGACCAGTTCCCGACGCGTCCGCAGGACCGCTTTGCTATCAGCGAAGAAGATAAACGTATCTACCGTGAAGAGTTGTTCCCGTACTGGGAAAAACGTTCGATGAAAGATTTCATCAACGGGCAGATGACGGATGAAGTAAAAGCCGCGACCAGCACGCAGATTTTCAGCATCAACCAGACGGATAAAGGCCAGGGGCACATTATTATTGATTACCCGCGCCTGCTGAATCACGGGCTGGGGGAGCTGGTGGCGCAGATGCAGCAACATTGTCAGCAACAGCCGGAGAATCACTTTTATCAGGCAGCGCTGTTACTGCTCGAAGCCTCGCAGAAACACATTTTGCGTTACGCCGAACTGGCGGAAACGATGGCGGCAAGCTGCACTGATGCCCAGCGTCGCGAAGAACTGCTGACTATTGCGGAGATCTCCCGCCATAACGCCGAACATAAGCCGCAGACGTTCTGGCAGGCGTGCCAGTTATTCTGGTACATGAACATCATTCTGCAATACGAATCCAACGCCAGTTCACTATCGTTGGGGCGCTTCGACCAGTATATGTTGCCGTTCTATCAGGCATCTTTAACCCAGGGCGAAGATCCGGCGTTCCTGAAAGAACTGCTCGAATCTTTATGGGTGAAATGCAACGACATTGTGCTGTTGCGCTCCACCAGCAGCGCGCGTTATTTCGCAGGTTTCCCGACTGGCTATACCGCACTGCTCGGCGGGTTAACCGAGAACGGACGTAGCGCGGTGAACGTGCTTTCGTTCCTCTGCCTCGATGCCTATCAAAGCGTACAATTACCGCAACCGAACCTCGGTGTGCGCACTAACGCCTTGATCGACACGCCGTTCCTGATGAAAACCGCAGAAACCATTCGCCTCGGCACCGGTATTCCGCAAATCTTTAACGATGAAGTGGTGGTGCCAGCGTTCCTCAACCGTGGCGTTTCGCTGGAAGATGCGCGCGACTATTCCGTAGTGGGCTGTGTGGAATTATCTATTCCCGGCAGAACCTACGGCTTGCATGACATCGCGATGTTTAATCTGCTGAAAGTGATGGAAATCTGCCTGCATGAAAATGAAGGCAATGCTGCGCTGACTTATGAAGGTTTACTGGAGCAGATCCGCGCCAAGATCAGCCACTACATCACCCTGATGGTTGAGGGCAGCAATATTTGTGATATCGGCCATCGCGACTGGGCACCTGTACCGCTGCTCTCGTCTTTTATCAGCGATTGTCTGGAAAAAGGTCGCGATATTACCGATGGCGGCGCGCGTTATAACTTCTCCGGCGTACAGGGAATTGGTATCGCCAACCTGAGCGATTCTCTCCATGCGTTGAAAGGGATGGTTTTTGATCAACAGCGTTTAAGTTTTGACGAATTGCTGTCGGTATTAAAAGCCAACTTTGCAACGCCAGAAGGCGAAAAAGTCCGCGCTCGCTTAATTAACCGCTTTGAGAAATACGGTAACGATATCGACGAGGTGGATAACATTAGCGCCGAACTGTTGCGCCACTACTGCAAAGAAGTGGAAAAATACCAGAACCCGCGCGGCGGTTACTTCACGCCGGGATCGTATACCGTTTCTGCTCACGTCCCGTTGGGATCGGTGGTTGGCGCGACGCCAGACGGTCGTTTTGCCGGAGAACAGTTGGCAGACGGCGGCTTGTCACCCATGCTGGGCCAGGACGCACAAGGGCCAACAGCGGTACTGAAGTCAGTCAGTAAGCTCGATAACACGCTGCTGTCTAACGGTACGTTGCTGAACGTGAAATTCACTCCGGCGACCCTGGAAGGTGAAGCGGGATTACGCAAACTGGCCGACTTCTTACGAGCGTTTACCCAGCTTAAGTTGCAGCATATTCAGTTTAACGTGGTGAACGCCGACACGTTGCGGGAAGCGCAACAGCGCCCACAAGATTATGCCGGGCTGGTGGTGCGCGTTGCCGGATACAGCGCCTTCTTTGTCGAACTGTCGAAGGAGATCCAGGATGACATCATCCGCCGGACAGCGCATCAGCTGTAACGTTGTGGAAACGCGCCGCAATGATGTGGCGCGCATTTTCAACATTCAGCGTTATTCACTGAATGACGGCGAGGGCATTCGTACGGTGGTCTTTTTTAAAGGCTGTCCGCATCTTTGCCCGTGGTGTGCTAATCCGGAGTCGATCTCCGGCAAAATCCAGACGGTACGCAGAGAGGCGAAATGTCTGCACTGTGCGAAATGTTTGCGTGATGCGGATGAATGCCCCTCCGGGGCGTTTGAACGGATTGGTCGCGATATCAGCCTTGACGCGCTGGAACGGGAAGTGATGAAAGATGACATTTTCTTTCGCACGTCCGGCGGCGGCGTCACGCTTTCTGGCGGCGAAGTGTTAATGCAGGCGGAGTTTGCTACCCGTTTTTTACAGCGACTGCGGCTGTGGGGTGTGTCATGCGCCATTGAAACTGCCGGAGACGCACCAGCCAGCAAGCTGTTACCACTGGCGAAATTGTGCGATGAAGTATTGTTCGATTTAAAAATCATGGATGCGACTCAGGCGCGGGATGTGGTGAAGATGAACCTGCCACGCGTGATGGAGAATCTGCGTTTGCTGGTGAGTGAGGGTGTCAACGTGATCCCGCGTTTACCGCTGATCCCTGGTTTCACGCTCAGCCGGGAGAATATGCAGCAGGCGCTGGATGTACTGATCCCGCTGAAAATCAGGCAGATCCATCTGTTACCGTTTCATCAGTACGGCGAACCGAAATACCGCCTGCTGGGGAAAACATGGTCGATGAAAGAGGTGCCTGCGCCGTCGTCAGCCGATGTGACAACGATGCGCGAAATGGCAGAACGGGCCAGATTTCAGGTTACCGTGGGAGGTTAAAATGGCATACCTGGTGGCAGTAACCGCCTGCGTCAGTGGCGTGGCGCATACTTATATGGCGGCGGAACGGCTGGAAAAGTTGTGCCTGTTAGAGAAGTGGGGAGTCAGCATTGAAACTCAGGGCGCGCTGGGAACGGAGAATCGTTTAGCGGACGAGGATATCCGCCGGGCGGATGTTGCGCTGTTAATTACGGATATCGAGCTTGCCGGTGTCGAGCGATTTGAACATTGTCGCTACGTGCAATGCAGCATCTACGCATTCCTGCGTGAGCCGCAGCGGGTAATGAGCGCGGTGCGCAAAGTGCTTTCTGCGCCGCAGCAAACCCATCTTATTCTGGAGTAGTCGGTTTTTCTGTCAGTTGGCTGTGGTACTGCCGGCGATATTCCGACGGCGAGCGTTCGGTGTTTTTACGAAACAGACGGCAGAAGTAGTTGCTGTCGACAAAGCCGCAGGCGTGCGCCACTTCTTTTACCTTCAGGTCATAGCCTTTCAATAACGTCTTAGCGTGCTCCAGTCGCGTGTGATTCAGGTATTCGTTAAAACCAATGGCCCCCGTTTTTTGAAACAGGTGCGAGAGATAGTTTGGTGAAATATAGAATGCCTGTGCGACAGATTCGCGGGTAAGCGCGAAGGCATAGCGTTCGTCGATATAATCGCGAATAGCTTCGAATAGTGCCTGGCTGCGTGAGGCGGTCTGGATTTGGCTGCCAAGCAAATCGCGGCAGTGGCTAAGCAGGCTGGCGACGATAAGCCTTGCCGTTTGCTGCTCCTGCGGCTGCATTTGCATTTCATTGAGCGTTTGTAGCAGAAAAGAACCTATGCGTGGGCCGCGTCGGGCGACGTGTTGCTTCGCCAGATTTTGATATTGTTTGCCATCCCATTGCACGACGCTGAAGCCGAGTTGCTGTTTGCCAAACAGCACGCTAAAGGTAGTAGCGGGGGCTTGCCATTGTGGAAAATTCCAGCCACCAGCGGCAACGTACAGCACATCGCCGGGAACTAACGTTGCTCCAGCGCCGGTATCAACAAATTCACCTTCCAGCACTATTTCCAGCCGTGGAAAATCGACCTGATACGCAAGATCGGGCACCGGGCCGTTACTGCTGGCAAAGTAAATCTGGCGCAGGGACAGCGGGCCGTTGATCAGGCGGGAGAGTAGATAGCTGACGTCGTGATACATGTTATTCCCTTAGGTATGTAGACGGGAAAACAGTAACTGGCCTTATTAAAAAAGGCCACCTGAAAAGTGTGGCCTGAGGGGAGTGAGATCTAAACATTGCGGCAGTATCGCATCCGGCAAATAGCGCCAGACGCGATACAAAGGTCATTTACTGATTACCCACCTGATCGCCATACGGCAGCGTGTCGTAATCGATCAGCGCGTTTTTCTTGTACGGGTTACCAATCCAGCGGGTAGTTTCTTTGAACTGCGGATTCACCACTGAACGGGTTGGATCGTAACCGTCGTAAGATAAGCCTGCTAAATCTGACCAGGTGTGGATCAGTTCCGCAAGGCTGTATTTACGATCAACATCCTGCGAGAAATCACGCGGATGAGTCGCTTGCCATTTTTCTGACGTCCACAGCAGGAACGGAATGGTGTACATATGACGCGTCGGGTTGTCCTCATTACGCCCCTGGGTTTTATGAGGCGGCGTGTCGTAAACCTCTTCACCGTGGTCAGAGAAGTAAACCAGGAAACCGTTCGGGTCTGCTGCTTTAAAGTCTTTAATCAGGCTGGCAACCACATGATCGTTATATAGGTTAGCGTTGTCATAATCGTTATATGACTCCAGCTCTTCCGCGTTTAATCCCGGCGGAACATGATCGGTATTGCCATCAAACTTGCCCTGATTTTCCGGGTAGCGGTATTTGTATTTGATATGCGTACCCAGCAGATGAACAATGATCAGTTTCTTCGGCGCAGGGTCATTCAGCACTTCCTGGAACGGCTTCAGCACGTTAGTGTCGTATTCACGCGCACTCTGCGTACGTTGCTGGTTCATGTAGTACTGCTTGTCGGTCTGGCGCGAAAATACCGTCAGCATGGTATTGCGGGCGGTCATCGTCTGCTGGTTGGTGATCCAGAAGGTTTTATAACCCGCCTGTTTCATCATGTTCATCAGCGACGGCTGCGTCAGATACAGATCCGGGTTCTTTTCATTGGCAAAGGTCAGCGCCTGTTGCAGGATTTCAATGGTGTACGGACGAGACGTAACTACGTTATTAAACACGGTCAGATTCGGATCGGTTTTATGCAGCGCATCCAGCTCCGGCGTGGTTTCACGCGGATAACCGTACAGACTCATGCGTCCACGCTGGGTCGACTCGCCAATCACTAGCACTAAGGTGCGCGGTTCGTTACCCGATTTATCTTTGAAATTAGCCAGCGGCGGCAAGGCATTATTTTCATTCAGTAGCTTTGTTAGCGAGTTTAGTTGCTGACGATACTGATAATAGCCGGTCAGGAATTGCCACGGTGCGGCAGGCTCCATACGCGAGGCCAGGTTATCCAACGTTTTCTCAAACGGCTTGTTTTTGATAAACGTATTCATGGCGATCGGATGCAGAATCAAGCCATAAAGCAGGGCAAAAGAGACAACATAACGCCACGGCTTTGGAATATAGACCGGGCGCAGACGTGTCCACAGCAGAACTGCCACTGCCGTATAGGCCAGCGCGATAAGCACAATTTTCAGGCTGAAATACTGGCTTAAATACTCGCTGGCTTCGTTGGTGTTGGTTTCGAACATCACAAACAGAACGCTCTGCGAGAACTCCTGCCCGTAGATGACGTAGTAGCACAGCGCCGCCAGAGAGGCCGCCCATAGCACCACGCCGATCACTGCGGCAATAATTTTGATCCGCTTCGGAAAGAGGAATACCGGAATTAACCACAGCGAGCTGAATAACAGCGAGTCGCGAATGCCGTTGGTGCCACTATAACCACTGATGTAAATAATGGCCTGTAGCAGAGTAGAGAAAAACCAAAAGTAGAGCAGTGCCCAACCCAGGGCTTTCCAGCTAAAAAGAGGTTTAGCCTGGACTTCTGTGGAATGCATAGTAAGAACCTGTCTTGAAAAAAATATCGCCGAATGTACCGACAATTCCTTAAGGATATCTGAAGGGATATCCAGAATTTGAATAAAATGCAGACAGAAATATATTGAAAACGAGGGTGTTAGAACAGAAGTATTTCAGAAAACCCTCGCGCAAAAGCACGAGGGTTTGCAGGAGAGGAAGATTAGCCGGTATTACGCATACCTGCCGCAATCCCGGCAATAGTGACCATTAACGCCTGCTCGACGCGAGGATCCGGTTCCTGGCCTTCTTTTTCTGCCTGGCGGGAGCGGTGCAGCAACTCGGCTTGCAATACGTTCAGCGGGTCGGTGTAAATATTCCGTAGCTGAATAGACTCTGCAATCCACGGCAGATCGGCCATCAGATGGGAATCGTTGGCAATCGCCAGCACCACTTTGATGTCTTCTTCTTGCAGATTGCGTAACTCTTTACCTAACGGCCACAGTGCTTTGTCTACCAGGCGTTGGTCATAGTATTCCGCCAGCCACAGGTCTGCTTTGGCGAAGACCATCTCCAGCATGCCGAGACGCGTCGAGAAGAATGGCCAATCGCGGCACATAGCCTCCAGCTCGCTCTGTTTGCCATCTTCGACCACTTTTTGCAGCGCCGTACCTGCACCCAGCCAGGCGGGGAGCATCAGGCGGTTTTGCGTCCAGGCGAAAATCCACGGAATGGCGCGCAGTGACTCGACGCCGCCGGTCGGGCGACGTTTCGCCGGACGTGAACCCAACGGCAGTTTGCCCAGTTCTTGTTCCGGCGTAGCGGAGCGGAAGTAAGGCACAAAATCTTTGTTTTCACGTACGTAGCCACGGTAGAGATCGCAGGAGATGACTGATAGTTCATCCATAATGCGACGCCAGCTCTCTTTCGGCTCAGGTGGTGGCAGCAGGTTAGCTTCCAGAATCGCCCCGGTGTACAGCGACAGGCTGCTGACGGTGATTTCTGGCAGACCATATTTAAAGCGGATCATCTCGCCCTGTTCAGTCACGCGCAGGCCACCTTTCAGGCTTCCTGGCGGTTGTGACAGCAGCGCCGCATGAGCAGGTGCGCCGCCGCGACCAATGGAACCGCCGCGACCGTGGAACAACGTCAGCTCAATACCCGCTTTTTCGCAGGTTTTGATTAATGCATCCTGTGCCTGATATTGCGCCCAGGA
>ERZ1035048.637-NODE-637-length-10478-cov-10.609613_pt1 | contig 10478 bp, 8 predicted proteins | sample MGYA00520587_ERZ1035048 | MGnify/ENA primary metagenome ERZ1035048 (study PRJEB33766, sample SAMN09781693) | gut metagenome | biome: gut microbiome | host: Homo sapiens | place: Madagascar | study: EMG produced TPA metagenomics assembly of the PRJNA485056 data set... | reverse complement strand
GATAAACTCGCATACTTCAACCAACATGTTGGAGGCATTGCCATCCTCTCTGAACTTGAAATCTCCAAAAAGGTCTCTGTTGCGTTCTACCAATGTACGGAGTGGACTGCAATTCACAGCGTTGAAGTTCTTCTCGATATCTTCCTTCTTGCTGGCAACGGAAGTTGTGGAAAAGTCATATCTTACGACGAGATATTGGTTGTGCTCGTTTGTAGGGTGTTCGCCAATCCAAGTTCCACCAAACAATTCTTTGAATTGTGTTGCCATATTGCGGTCGTAATAGTGAGCCAACATGGAAACGAGCAGACTCTTTCCGAATCTGCGGGGACGGAGAAAAACAGGAGCTTTGTAACGCTCAAGCAGTGGGATATAGTTGGTTTTGTCCACATAATAGTATCCCTTGTGGCGAATCTCAGCAAAGTTCGCCACAGCGTATGGTACGGTAATATCTGCTTGTGAGTATGTCATTGTCTTATTTTGTTTAATATAGTAATACCAGTCCGGCGAAAGCCGAGTAGAGTATCATTCTTATTGGATTGATCTTCATCACCTTCACGCCGATAAAGGTGGCGAAGAAGAGGGCGATGGAGATGTAGAAATGCCAGGGATTCTCTGGAGTAGAGAAATTCTCTGGAGTCATCAGGAGTAGGGCAGCAGCGCCTACCAGGCCCACGATGCATGGGCGCAAACCGATGAAGATGCTCTGCACCATCGATGTGTTCATATATTTATACAGCATTTTGCTGATCAGAATCATCAAGACAAAAGAGGGGAGAACCAGGGCGAAGGTGGCCGTGGCACTTCCGAGTACTGCCATCATGCCGTTCATGCCTGCATTGTGGACAGCAGTATAGCCACAATAGGTGGCGGTGTTGATACCGATAGGTCCCGGTGTCATCTGTGAGATGGCCACTACATCGGTAAACTCTTGCATCGTCATCCAATGATACTGTGTAACTACCTGTCCCTGAATCAGGGAAATCATGGAGTAGCCACCTCCGAATCCGAAGATGCCTATCTGAAGGAATACGATGAAAAGTTGAAGAAATATCATAGTTTATTCTCTTTTTTAATTGCAAATGTACTGATTTTCTTGATTACCACCAAATTATTTTAAAAAACTTTACTCTCTTTTTTGTAAATAAGTGTCATTTCCTTGCTGTTATTGGAAAAAAGTTGTAAATTTGCACGTGAAAAGCTGGAAAAAAGTTGCAACTTAAAGCCTGAAAAGCTGGAAAAAAGTTGCAAATAAGTATCCGAAAACCTGGAAAAAAGTTGTAAGAATATGCTTAAAAGAAAGATAATCAGTGAGTTGGTAAAGTGGAAGAAAGAATCTTCTAATAAGGCACTTCTCATAAAAGGTGCTCGACAGATTGGCAAGACTACAATTGTTCGCCAATTTGCAATGGCTCACTATAAAAATATGGTTGAGATTAACTTTGAGCAGATGCCTATGGCAAAACAAGCTTTCGAAGGAAATCTGGATGCACGTACCATTCTGATAAACTTATCAGCTATGGGATTCGGACCTTTGGAGCCTGGGCAAACTCTGATATTCTTTGACGAGATACAGGCTTGTCCTAAGGCTCGTACTGCAATCAAATTTTTAGTTGAGGATGGACAATATGATTATATAGAATCTGGTTCTTTGCTAGGTATTAATTATAAGGATGTGTCTTCTTATCCTGTAGGATTCGAAAGAGAATTGGATATGTATCCACTTGACTTCGAGGAATTTCTTTGGGCATGTAATATCAGCAAGGATGTAATTGAAATGTTGAAAGAGTGCTACCAAAATTTGCGTCCTGTGCCTGAATTTCTGCATGGTCAAATCATGGAGCGTTATCGTCAATACTTGATAGTTGGTGGTATGCCAGAAGTTGTTGTTACCTATTTGAGCAATGAGGATTTCAATAAGACGATAGCTGTTCAGAAGGACATATTGAATGGTTATCGTAATGATATTTCTAAATATGCAGGTAATGACAAGTTGTTGGTAAAGTCTGTGTTTGATGCTATTCCAGGGCAGTTGAGTAAGCAAGATAAGCGTTTTATATTAGCTTCTATTGAAAAAAATGCTTCTCGTCGCAAGTATGGAGCACCTACGCAATGGCTTGTTGATGCAGGTATGGCGTATTATTCCTTTAATGTCGGGGCTTTCGAATTGCCTTTTCCTATCCATGAGAATCTGAGACTATACAAGTTGTTTTTTGTCGATTCTGGTTTGATGTGTGCCATGATGCTCAATGGTATTCAGGCACAGGTTTTGTCTGGAGATATTGATGTGAATGAAGGGGCATTGACTGAGAATTATGTAGCAGGAGAATTTGCCAAGCATGGCATTTCTCTCAACTATTATGACAGAAAGAGTAAGCATGAGCTGGATTTTATTTTCCCTGAGAAGAATAAAATTAGTATTGTGGAAGTGAAATCTGGTAAGGATTATAAGCAACATGCTTCTCTCGATATGGCTCATTCGCTTTTTGCTGACAAAATCAATCGGCGTATTGTCATGAGTGGTAATAACTTGGAAATAGAAGATGGGTGTATCTATTTGCCGTTTTACATGAGTATGTTTTTGGGTGGTGAATAAATTTGTTAGTCGTGGAAATGTGCTAAAAAATATGAGGTTTCCACGACTAATACTTCTTAAAAAGGCTTCTTTGCGGTGGTGATAGCCTTGCGAAGCCTTTTAAGTTCCTTTTCATCCTTGCACTCTTGAATCAGCTTCAAGAAGTCTTGGTTTGAAATGCTTTTGTCATTAAATGCTTTGAGCAGTTCGATGTGTTCTTCCTCCTTGTCAAACTCTATTTCTTGGTGAGAATGGCGATACTCTTTTCTCAACATAATATAGGTGGTAAGAAATTCAGGACAGAGCGAGAACAGTTCTTTGCAGAAAGGAGCTACAGGATTGCCAATATGCTCATTGACCCTTGCCTCAAAGAGAAGTAGCTTCTTGTCAATGGCTTTTTTCTCCTCACCTTCCTGAGAAATGCTAACAATTTGGAATGTTATATCGTATGCCTCATCATACCTTTTGAGTTCATAAAGAGCACGCCCTTTAATGAACATCGCTTCAAGACAGGTTCTTCGTCCCAGTACCATGTTTGTGTAACCGATGGCTTCCTCATATCGTTTGCCATACAAGCAGAGAACTGCATTGAGAAAGTTTGCAGTCATACTACAGTCCTTAAGTAATTGAGCATCCTTTGTCTTTCCTAATAAGCATGTATCATCCAGCATGATATCAAACATTCTTTTGGCTGTCAAGGCTGCATTCCGATAGTCATTCTTGCGAATCTTATCTTGCATCAAATGCAGACAAGTTTTGGTAGCCATGTCGTAGTCTTTTGTGCATAGATATTGGTAGATTCGCTTTTCCGCACCTAATACGTCATCAATCATCTCTGTGTCATTGTAAGAGTTGGCAAATACTCTTACCTCTTGATTTTGGGTGACGTGATAAGGGTGGATAGGATTACTAAGTGTCAATCCTTCCAAAGAACGTAAACGACTGATGGCAACGTAAGCTTGTCCAGGCAAGAAGGTGCCATGAGATAAGTCAAAGTGCATTCTTTCAAAAGTCATTCCTTGTGATCTATGGATAGTTATAGCCCAAGCTAATTTCAAGGGAAATTGTGTGAATGTTCCCATAACTTGGGTTTCTAACTTGTGGGTTTGACGATTGTATTTGCTCTTGACATTATCCCATGTCACTTCTTTGACATCAATGGTTTTGCCGCTTTCCAAAGTCACTTGTATTTTATCATCGCTAAGTTCTGAAACTTTACCGATTGTTCCATTCATATAACCACTGCCTATGTTGTTGCGGCAGAATATGACTTGTGCGCCTACTTTTAGTCTGAGTTTCTCTGGTACAGGTGCTTCATTCTTTTTGAATTCGTTTTGAATCTTTGCCTGATAGCAGAATTCTTCCGATTGGATAGCTCCTAATTTCTTCTCGTTGATATTCTCAGCCATCTTGTTGAATGCGGTTAAGGTTACAGAGAAATCTTGCCCTTCATACTCCTTGCCGACATGCTGATTTAGTAGTTCTAAATCTTCAGGGTTTACTTCACCTGTGCGCATCTTGTTCAGAACGGCAAGAAATTCTTTATCGCTTTGACGATATACTTTTTGAAACTCAATCTTGGGAAGGTTCATTCTTTTCAAGACAAAAGCCTTGTAAAAGAATGGTGTTCCAGCACCATAAAGGTCTTGGAGCATTTCTGCATCGGCGCTATTAGACTTGATGATAGGAGGTAACTGGAACAAGTCACCTACAAAAACGACCTGTTTTCCACCAAAAGGCATGTTGGTCTTGAATACCATGCGAAGACATCGGTCCATTCCATCCACCATATCACACCTTACCATAGATACTTCGTCTACGATGATCGTATCTGTTTCTTCGAGAATGCATTTGTTCTCATACGAAAGTACAGTGTTGGTATGCGGTCCAATAGCTTGCATAGGAAAGCCAAAGAAGGAATGCATCGTTTGTCCTCCGACTGTGATAGCTGCAATGCCAGTAGGTGCCAATACCAAGAAGTTTTTGTTGATTTCTTCCTGGATGCGTTTGATAAAGGTTGTCTTACCTGTGCCAGCCTTTCCTGTGATGAAAAGGCAATTGTTGGTGTTTACAACAAGGTCGAATGCTTTTTGCTGTTCTGCATTCTGTAGGTCGAGTGTTGAAATGTTCTTTTCCATATCGTCGTCTTTTGTTTTCTGATGCAAAATTACGACGTTGTAGTGTGGTCTTTCTTCACAACAAAATAAAAGTAGGGCGATATGATGAAAATGTCATATCGCCCTAAATTTATAGTAGTATAGTTATTCTAATTGCTTAACTTTTGTGGCAAAAAATGGAAATTGTTCTTTCGTGTTTTTGTCCTTGTTTTCTTCTTTTTCTATCACCAAAACTTTTTTTCCAATAAGATTATTTCTTTTGGCATAATTTGCATTAATGCAATAGTTTGAGCCAATACGACAATAAAAAAGATTGTTTTCTAAAGGCTCAATTATTCCTTCAGAAAGATGGGCTTCTGATGTTTCGTCTTTTTGAGTGTCGATTTGAATACTTTGACACATACGTCTGTTTTCCTCTATGTTTTGATGAGTTGATATATATCGATTCATCCACATTACAACTTCACAAACTTGTAGGGCAAGACTATAAATCAGATATTTAGAGTTGTAAACATTTGTATGTATATATTCTGACAGAGTCTTTTCTTCGTCCTCATTCAGCTGGACCGTATGGGAGTTTGTATTCCCCAAAGATAATATTAGGAACATGATATCCTGTATATGCTTGGGAACTACTCGTTCATTTTTCGCTCCATATCTAATTCCCAATTGTTTTGCATTGTTACCACTTAGATAGTGACAACATTGGTTTAAGTTTACTACATCATTTTGTATACAGACATCAGGAATAATCTCGACCTTATTGGCTACTCTAAAAACAGATTCCAAAATTTGCCGTAATTGATTATAATAAAGAACTGGTTTGAAGTCTTTATGCATATCTGGAAAATGCATGGCTTCAAAGATATCAAGAATAGCTTCCTTAGCATCTGGGGCGATTTTTGATAGTTGCTCAATTGCATCACTATATAGGGATTGAACTTGTCGTCGTGGCGTACTGTCGATTGCTTCTTTTAACTTGTCTATTAATTCCAAGTCATCCTTTTCTTTAACATAAAAATGCCCAAATGATTGAGAAAATGTATCATTATCCATAAGATCTGGCTGACCTGTAGATATAAAGTATGGAATGGATTTTTTCATAGATAATTGGTCAATATGTCTAATGGCTTTTCTCAATCCATCAAGTTTGGGAGTTTCATCTTCTGATTCATCAAACATTTTTGCATCCAATATGACCGCATCCCATGAATTTAGATTTCTATCTAATTCTTCCATACCACTTTTTTGTGTGGTAAATGGCTCAAGGTGGATACCATGTATAACCTCACACTCATCTTTAAAAGCAGACATTTTTGTCCACTCATCATCAATCCAAATGACATTGTATTTTATTTCTTTCATATTACAAATATTTGGGTAAGTAAATACGTATTGTTGTTATTCCATCGGTTGAAAACAGGTCGAAGTCACCTCCATAGTGCTCAACGATTGATTTAACAATATAACCTCCACTACCAGTACCTGCATTAGGGCCGGCTTTTTCACCTTTTAGACCATATCTTTCCTTGGTCATTCCCTTCGGGAGTGGTTTACCATTATTGCTAAAGTCAATTTGGTACATATCTCGTTGGTAATCAATCTTCACGTCTATAGATATATAATAGTCTGATTTTCTACCATCGGATAGCCCACCATGTCGCCGAGCATTCTCGATGATGTTATTGACTATTCTGTCAAGATCTACAGGAGCGATATATACATCCAACGAGCATTCGGTAATGGTCTTTTCATCCATATCTTGCATTGAAGGCACATTTTCCTTTTTATTTTTTTCTTTCAGCAAGAGCTTTTTCACAAGAAACTTTTATTGTAAAGTTTACTTCGCTATTTTTCTCTATATTGTGAAAGTAATCATTTAGGTTCACACATTCGGGTTCACCAAAACGTTCTTCATTACTCAAATGTTCTACAAGTTCGGATAAACTCTGTAACGCATTATGACTTGTGGAAATCTGTTTTTTCAATAGTTTTTTCAAGTCTTCTATATCATTGATGTTATCTAAATAGTGCAACATTAATCTTTCAGAAGATGCCATTTGACGAAGATGTGGACGCATATCATGTTTACGCATTCTAACTTCGTTGATGTATTCAGCCTTCTTTTCGTTAAGTCTATCTTCCATCTTCTTTTTTGAAGAACCTATAGCCTTGTAGTTGGCTTCCGATAAGAATGTAGCTCGTTCCAAATCTGTGTGACTTGGAACAATAATCTTATCCATAATCAGTGGAAAAAGTTGTGCGTCGACTTCTCCTTCACAGATGGATATGATTTGGTTTCTGACCTCAGGAGTGAGCAATAAAGCTGCAACATATCGCACATCAATGCCTTCTTTAGGAACAAGGCAAGCGAGCTGGCTGTAAGCAACAATGCCTTCAGATGGTAAATCCTTGATGTAGCCAACTACGAACTTATCTTTTCTGCCATAGAGAAGGATACAAGGTTGGACAATCTTACGAATCCATCCTAATGAATCCTTAAAGATTGCATTACCTGCTAATTTCAACTTAGCTTCACGAAGATTTGTATTCTCGTATTCTTCCGACATGTCTCTTGGGACTACAACAGGAATATTCTTACTTTTATCTGATAGAGACCACTCTATATCACATGTGTCAAGATTAAACATCTTTGTAATACCAGTAAACTTACTGTCCTCTAAACTTTGAAATGACACAATCTCAGCCAGAAAAATTCCTTTGTCTGGTCTTTGGGTCAAATAATAGCTTGGCCAAAGTATTTCTGGGTTAAGCAAATCGGGAGATATCTTAGTTTCTTTCCCTGTAACGGCATTCTTTATGCAAATAGAGCAGTTAACAGCTTTATTTACATAGAGGCAAATTCTTTTCTCTGTACTTCCGGCTTGAGTCTCCTCTGTTTCTTTTAAAGAAACGATGGAATAGATTTGCTTATCTTTAGCGAGCTTTGTTGTAAAGTTTGCTAAAGAATGATCAACAGCCTCGCGTTTGTCCATAAATAGCATTAATTCGCTATTTTGAGGCATGAATGTAAATAGCATCTCAGCCTTAATGCAGGATGAGTTTTCTGTTGCTCCAAATATAGCAATGTCAATGTCTGCCATATATTGGCTATTTTCTGTGTCTTTGCTATATTGTTTGATTTCGGATTTTATACCAGCTGCAAATAAACGGATTTGCCCTAATGCCCAAACCTTGTTTTTACAAATCTCTTTTTCGCTGCTATATCCTTTGATAGTGCAGCCAGGAAACAGCATGGCAATATCACCAAATCCAGAATTGGCGATGAATATAGTTTTTCCTGTTCCTATTTTAGCTGTGGACAAAGTATCATAAGCTACTTTAGATGGCTTTTCTAAAGAAAAGTCAAGTGTCGTTCTTAAATTATGATAGAGGCAATCAAAGATAGATTCTGATACTTCAGAAAAGTGATTAGCCAAGAATGCCAATTCTGTCTCCTTGAGTGCATCAATATAAAAATCAGCCACATATTTTGAAAGTGCTTCCAAAATAGCTTGGTCTGCATTCTCACCTGCTACTCTCTTATAAAGAGTTGCAAGCAACTGCTCCTCTGCCTCATCATTGTAAGGCATAGCAAATTCATGTACTCCATCAGATTCGCAGCTTTTTGGGCAATGCTCATCTACAAAGTTACGATACTTGGCAACAAGTGCCTCTACTGTGAAGTTGTTGTTTACTGTCTGCATATTCTTTTGCTTTTTGTTTTACGACTGCAAAATTACAGGGATGTTGTGCAGTCTTTCTTCACACCAAAATATTTTTGATACATTTTTGCGATTATCTCCTTAATTTCTTCTCGAAGAGACTCTGGAGAGAGTATTTCTACATCATCACGGAACCAAATGAGCTCAGAAATCAATTCCTTGTTAGGGATAAGATTTAGTGAGATAATTCCTTCTGATTCATTCTCCACTATTTGCGAATGGTGAATCGGCTTGGAAATCACGTATGGTAGGCGTTGTGGGGAGAATTTCAGACGAATATGCTCTATCTTCTTGTCCTTCTCTATGGATATGCCAAGGATATCACGGAAATAAGCATCGAAATCGAAACGCATGTTTCTTTTGAATGCTGTATCGGAATATTCGATATTTTCGATTCGGTCTAATGGGACAATGGATAAATCTTCAAATTCTGAATTATATCCTAAAAGATACCACCTATTATTATATTGCTTGAGGTAGTACGGATGAATCGTCCATTTTACGACCTCTTTGTTAAAAGGGTGATAGTCGATGAGGATAGGTTGGCGTTTGATAACACAGTTGGTAAGAGTGGATAGAAATCGCAAGCCTTTCATGTCTCGGTTTTGTTCAAATCCGATAAAGTTTGTCTCTACTCCTCTTAGACCAAAGCGGTATCGAAGATTGGTAAGCAATTCTTCAATCCAACTATACATAGGTATGCCCTGAAAACGTGATAGTGAAGTAATAAGCGTTTCGAGTTGTTCTACTTCCATCTCCGTTATCGGAGTCTCTATGATGGAAAAGTCGAACTCATAGCGAAGGTACTTGCGCTTGCCATCTTGATAGGATTTTATTGGCGCTTCCCATCCTTCGCTACTTTTCATAAACTTGATGTCATCGTATATCTGTTTCTTGGATATAGACTTTATTCCTGCATTTGTTAATTGGGCATTGACTTTTTCCATAAGATCTTCTATGAAGTACTTATGGTATTTGTCACTGAAACATTTGTCCAGTATCTTGTATCTTATGAAAGCATTTTTGTTTATTGGCATGGTATCTGTTAGTATGTTTTTTACTTTCTTTTATTTTCGAATAGTTGAAGCTGGCGACTTAAATCCTCTTCTGAAGGGAGAGCTTCACGTATTTTCTTGATACGTACCTTGTCATAAGAGGCAAGTCCCATTTTTGGGGAATGTTCGGTTTCTTGAATTTCTGCACCAAGTTGTTGCAGTTTTGTTTTCTGCTTATTATCAGAAGTTTGTAATTCTGCAACAAGTTGTTGCAGTTTTTGATTTGTTTTATTGGACGAGTAGAAAATGTACCATTTCTTCATATTCCAAAGGTTTCTTGCACTGAATCCTTTCGCCTTAGGAAATGCGGCTTTTAAGTCGAGACTAACCTGTTCTACTACACCTGCTCCCCAATGCTCTTCTGCACGACGAACGACAAGGTCACGTCCCAGTTGCCAATTGAATAACAACTGTTCTGAATTTACCTTAACCGCAGATTTTATCTGCGCTTTCTTGTATCTACCTTTCAGTTCTTCGATCCATGACACATAAGTTTCGTCTATGTGAACATTTTGAGAACTTGCAAAATGTGGTTTTGTCTCTTCCATATTCTGATCTTTTTATTACTCCGTCGGTTGGATAAACTGTCCATAGATGTATCCACCTAAGGCTGCTACGATAATTACCCAGATAGGGTTGACACCCATCAGCCATATCAGGAGGGCAGACAGGATAGGAACCCAGCAGTTGACGAACGAGATGTGGGCACTCTTGGCCAATGAAAAGGTAGGAACAGCTATCAGAGCCACGACGGCAGGACGGATACCTGCAAACATCGCCGCAATCACCTTGTTGTCCTCAAACTGATGGAAAAACATAGCAATCGCTAATATAATAAGGAAGGAAGGCAACGAAGCGCCGAGGGTGCAGACAATGGCTCCCGGTATCTTTGCCAACTTATATCCGAGCAGGGAACTCATGTTGATGGCCAAGGCGCCCGGACAAACCTGGGTAGTAGCGATGGCATCCAAGAATTCCTCCTTCGTCATCCAATGATGCTTGTCGACGA
>ERZ1035048.634-NODE-634-length-10523-cov-20.232518_pt1 | contig 10523 bp, 4 predicted proteins | sample MGYA00520587_ERZ1035048 | MGnify/ENA primary metagenome ERZ1035048 (study PRJEB33766, sample SAMN09781693) | gut metagenome | biome: gut microbiome | host: Homo sapiens | place: Madagascar | study: EMG produced TPA metagenomics assembly of the PRJNA485056 data set... | reverse complement strand
GGATCTTCTAAATGCCAGTTATCATCAAAAGGTCTACCTATAAAAGGACAAGACACATCACAGCCCATTGAGATTGCAAGATCTGGTGTAGGGATGTTTTTAATGAGCTTGCTTTTCTGTCCCTGCTTTTCCATATCAAGGCCATATAGCTCTTTTATAAGCCTTACAGCATCTTGATTGATTTTATCTTTTAAAACAGTGCCTGCTGAATAACAAGAGAATTTATCAGAAAGAAGATACCTACCTAGTGCTTCAGCTATTTGGCTTCTGCAAGAATTGTGGACACAGATAAAGGCAATTACTTTCTTATTCATGTTTGAATAATCCTAAGCTTAAAAGGTAAGAAACATCAATAACTTTCAAGAGACTTACCTTTATGTGTGTTGATCTATTTTCTTATCAATTGATGAGTAGCATTACTTTATTTTTTTACAAGCTACAGTGCAATCTTTTTTGCAAAAAGCTATACCAATAGCATAGATATCAGTAATCTTTGCAATCTTTGTAAAAGGCTCTGCATAGTTCTTCTCTTCAATCTGACTTAGAGCAATTGCTGCTAATTCATCCATTTCTTCAGCTTTAGAGGTAGCTTTAATCTCAATGATTACAGCTTTGGTATTACGCTCAGCTTTAAAGGAAATATCAGGATATCCATTACCTGCTTCATAGTTAGAATGGTATTCAGAGACAAGTTTTTCACAACTTGTAAAGATGCCATTGATAAAACCATGATAGTAGTTCTCTAAAGGAGCTTTTGTTGCTGTATCTCTGATTGAGACATATTTTTGCAGCATATCAAAGAGGATATTAGAGATATCTACTTGCTGTCCTTTTACTAAAGCATTTACAAACTTACCTGGTAACTCAAGATTTACAAAGACATCTTTAAATCTCTTTTGAATATTCTTAGTAAAGCAGTCTTTAATCTCTAAGTTAGGCAGTCTTACTACAATATCATCGGGATTATTTTCATTTGGAGTTAAAGCACCAGTCTTTTCCCAATCTACAGTTAAGTAACCTGTATGAAGTAATAATGACCAGAAATCATTAGGATCATGCTCTGATAAACAGTCATAGTTCATGGATTCATTAAGCTTAAAGCTAATTGACTTGCCATCAACTAAATCCTGCATCTTTTGAGTATCACTGTCAGTTAAATATCCTAGGTATTCATATACAGCAGAACTTGAGGTTGAAGTTGCCCAATAGTTATCAGCCTTTATTTTTGACAATAGTCCCTGCTGTTTAAAATCAAAATTGTCTTTAATGAAATTTACTACATCCCATGGACAGAACATCTCTTTGTCATAGAACTTGTATCCGTCATAGTTATCTTTTACCTTTTGGGCAAAATCATCTAATTCGTAGTCTTTTAAGAACTTATAGGTATCTTCTTTGGTAAATCCTATAATTCCAGTATACGTACCTAATTGACTTGTAACAGTATTTACATAGAGGTTATTTACCCCTGTAAAGATGCTGTTCTTTGCTACTTTTAAACAGCCTGTCATAATGACTTTACTTACATATTGTTCGCCAGTCTCAGGATCTTGAGGAATGGTTTTAAAGAAATCGAATAAAGATGAGATTAAAGTTACCATGTCATCATGGTACTTATATTCCTGAGCTTTTGCTAAAGGTACATCATACTCGTCAATTAAGACATAAACCTGCTTTTTAAAATGCTTATACAGCATCCTTGCTAAAGATATGATGGCAGAGGTTACATATGATTGTGTCTTCTTACCAAAGCTTTTTAGGTAATCCTCATCACATAATTTCTCAAACTTAGCTTTTTCTTTTTCATCAAGTGATGGACTGTCTTTTAAAAAACTGTATTCGTTTGCTTTTGCTGATACAACTTCTGCTAATTTATAATAGGCATCCTCAAAATCAACTCCTTGAACACCTTTTAAGGTAAGACAGATAACTGGATGCTGTCCCATGTATTTTGCACAGAACTCTCTGTCTTCTAATATCTTGGTATCTTTAAACAACTTTTGCTGAAGTATGGTGTCTCCAGGATTTGCCGAGTTTATTTTCAAAAAATACTCAACCATGGACATAAACAGAGTCTTACCAAAACGTCTTGGTCTAGTAAATAACATTACATTTGACTTATCTTTATCAATAAGCTCTTTAAGATAAGGCGTCTTATCTACAAAGTAGCATCCGTTACCTTTTAGCTCACTATAGACATCTTTTCCGTATGGTAATGGTAAGAATTGTTTAGTAGTCATTGTCTTGTTCTCAACTCATTAGTTCTACTTTAATTATACATGATAAAAATTTTGAGAATTTTGATTAGTGCCATTTAATGCTGGTAAATCGTTATTAAAAGATTTTTTGTTGAATTTTGAAAAAAACTCATGCTCTGCAAAAGTGTTTTGTGAATATATGTTCCGCTACTGTGAAGTTAAAACGATCTTCCAAAACGAAGATAAGCGTACTCACTCATTGCATCAAGGACTTACAGATAAGTAGTTCTTAAAATTTCCTCAATCAGAACACATCTAGATAAACCTATTTTGCTAATGACAAGTTGCAGGTAGCTAATGTGCCTAGTCACTGAGTTTTCTTAATACCTAAGGCAAAGTCTGTGGTATAAGGGATTTTATGTAAGATCTCTTTTGCTCTTTTAAGTTTCCCCTTTTTAAACTCTTGCTCCATAAGCTCAAGCCAAAACTCAATTTCATCTAGTGACATTTCTATATCGCGCTCTTTGCGATATTGAACGTACTCTCTCCACTCTTCTTTTGAAAAGTTGTTCTCTGGCAATTGATAGCCTTTTGGTAAATGCTTCAGATCTGACATAGAAACTCCTTGAACTGCTTGATTTCAAGTCTTTATAGTGAAGGCTTAAAGCCTTCACTTATACTTACTAGATAAAACCTGCTCTTTTATGAGTTGTTTCACGATAGGAGTAGTTATCCTCAATCCAGGTGAGATTTAGATGTAATAAAGCTTCATCGACATCGCATTGCTCTATCTTATTAGAATCACGCCAGGCTGCTTCCTTACAAACAGAATCTAAAAAGGATTTGGTATCACAAAGAGGATGACCTGACAATTTTGATGCAGCCTTAATTAAGGAGAGATCATTACTTACTGGTTTATCTTTTAAATACTCCTCCATTACAGCTAAAACGCCTTTAGTATCAGCATAGCTAATCTCGATTTTGTTTGAGAATCTGCCATTACGTAAGATAGCCTCATCCATATCATCAATACGATTGGTAGCTGCAATTACTAAGACTCTGTCTTTAGCTGTATCTGAAATTGAGCGTAAGAACTGGGAAATACCTTCGTTGTTATTACAACTTCTTCTTTTAGCAAACATGGAGTCAGCTTCATCTATAAAGACAATAGAAGGAGCAGCATCTTTGGCCTTGTTAAAGATCTCTGTTATCTTTTTTGCTGATCCTACTGAATTCTGTTCATATTGAGTGGCATCAATGGTAAAGAATTTCCAGCCTAAAAACTTTGCTAAGGCATTAGTAGCATAGGTTTTACCAGTGCCTGGGGCTCCATAGAGCATGATAGGATCCAGCATTTTAAGCTTAAAGCGCTGATACTTTTCTGGATACTTAATGTAATCAATAAAGTTATCATTGATAAAATTTTCAAGTTCTGTCTGTCCAGGTAGAGAGAAAAAGGCATCTTTATCTAAGGTAAAGCCTAAGAACTTCTTTAAAAGAGCATTTAAAGTATCTTGAAGATCAAAATTAAATCTGCCTTTTTTATTTTTGTCCAAAGCTAACTCTGCTTTTACCATCTTTATGAATTTAAAGACTGAGTTTAAAGACATACTGTCCAACTGAGTTGAGAGATTCTTAATACAAGACAGGCTCAACTCTTGCCTTGAAAAGCTTGAGGTAAAACAATCTACAATATCATCTGCATCAGGTCTTGAGATCTCAAAGGTATTTGGGAATAAATCTAAAAGACCTGAGTCAATCTTTTCTCTATAATTTGCTGTCATGATGACAAAGCAATTTTTCTTTTCAATATCTTCAATTGCCTGTTTTGTAGCATTAACCTCTTCTATGGTCCAATCGTTGTCATCACGTACATAGCGCACATCAGAGAAATAGGCATCAACGTTTTCCATAACCACAACTGATGGTTTTCTAGTGTCAATTTTTTTGAACTGTTCTGTAATGTTTTTAGCAAAGTCATGGATACCTGAGTTTGAGAGACTCGCAAGATTTATCTTATGCTCCTTTATATTCAGTGCTTTTAATAAAATCTCAACAGCTTTAGTTTTTCCAGAGCCATGCTCTCCGAATAACACTAAATTTGCTCTCTTATGAGCAATACTAAAACGCTTCATGGAAGAACTGCCGTTGTCGTTTATTTTTTCTCCATACTCTTTGGCTAAACAAGAGACTGAGTGTAAGCTCTTGCTGTCTTCAAAGTCTTTAAGATAGTGGTCATAAAGGTAATCTTGAAGTTTCCTATTACCTGTAATATGAAAGCTACAATCGTCCATACTCTTTGAGTTTGTTAAAGTGGCGTTAGTTTTACCATCATCTCTTTTCAGGTAATCACTGTTCTTAGGATCAATTCCATGAGAGCGCATCTTCTCTTCAAGTCTGGCTCTTTGCTTTTTACGCTCTTTTTCTGTCATTTTTTCTGCAAAAAGATCATGAGTATAGCGAGAGCTTAATCTTAATGAAAAGTTATTTTCATCTGAACCAGCTTTAAAGTAAGCAGGCACAGCTCCTAAATAATCAGGCTCAGGCTTAAAAAATGACTGTGAGTATGCATTGTGGTATGAAGCACAGTTTACTGAGCCTAAAGTGAACAGGAGGGAATACTCATTAAAAAACTCACCATCAAAACAGCAAGGACAATAATGATGAAGAGCTGAATGCACGGACAGATAGTTCTTATAAGGCATATAAAAGCTGTTAAAAAAGGTTCTCTTAAGGTAACTTACATCATAGTTAACAGTTTCAAGTGAAAATCTGTCATATCTCGAATTGTAAAAGACGACGATCTGGAAAATAAATGATGGTGGAACATTACCGTATTTACCACGTCTAAGATCGTAAATTACTGAAGAATCATTAAATAAAGATGTACCATCTGATAATAAGAGCACAGACTCTTTACTGTTGCTATTATTTAAGTTCTTATCATGAGTTATGAGCTTCTTACTGTCATTCTCCTTTACAAGAGCCTTAATATAAGACTTCATAAAGGTATAGCCTGGCAGATCTGGTAAAAGCTCAAGTGTATACAAGGTATCTTTTACATCATGCTCACAAAGTGCTTTTACAAGATAAGCGACATTAGCTGCATCCTCAGTTACGGGTAGCTGATAGCGCTGTAAAGACAGGTTCTTTACACTTTGCATTGCACAAAAGACATACTGATGAGTAAAGTAAAAGTAAGACAAACGTGAGTTTAAAAGCTCTGAGATTTCCTCACCTTTATAAGATCTAAAGGCATAGCAGTTACTCCTGTAAATGCCGTTGTTATCATGACTGCATACTTGAGCGCTCTCAATACAGAAGGATAGAGCGATACTTATTAAGTTAATCTCTTTAGCATAGTCATCATCAGATTGAGACGTAACTTTTGTTTTTAAATAGTTGTCACAGTAGATATGAAGACAATCTAACAGCATTAGAACATCTTCACAGTTACCAACCTTATAGTGCTTATCAATAAACTCACAGATTACCTCCATTGATCCTGTTGCACACAGATACTTTAAAAAGGCGCTTTTATAAAGGCTGTGATAAAACTGCTTATCATAGACTGTCATTAAAGGATCTAAAGAGATCACTTTGCCCTTAGGTGCCACATTACTCTTTGAAGACAGACAACTCTCAGGCAATCTGATTAAATAAGATGGTATTTCATACTCATAATTAGAGCTCAGAGAATTTGACAAATTAGTTTCTAACAGATCTTTGTAAAGTGCATTGATTGCTGACTTATTATGATTGATTACATAGGATGGATAGAGAGACTCTTTACCTCTGTACCCATCAATTCTCATCAATGGAAGCTTATGAGCTACCATGCAGTAGACAAGCTTTTTATAGGCATTAGAGCTTGCTGCATCATATGGCAGGTAATGTGATCTCATGAAAGCTGCAATACTCAAAAGAGCTTCATTGACAGCTTTTTCGTTTCTCTTTGCATTTTTGTGTTCAGCTTTTTCTTTTCTTGCTGTTTCTATATTCTCATTTTCAAAAATCTCACTGTAATAACCATCATGGTTATGAGCTAAACCATCATCAATGGTATTGTCTTTAAAGATATCTACTGTATGCTCAATTAATTTATAGAAGCTCTTTAAGGTTGTAATCAAATTCTCATACTGAGCTAATAGTAAGTTTTTGCCCTGATTTTTATCTAAAAGTCCCTTTTCATCTTTATTGTAAGCACCGTTCTTTACTAAGATGTCATTTGTGATCTTCCCAAAATCAGGATCATTGAAGATAAAATCAAAACCTGAAAGTTCATTTATGAAGCATTCAAATTCAGGATCACCTGTTCCATGAACACTTAAGAAGAGGTCAAGGCAGTCTTTAAATACAGGTGAAAAAAGCACCATCTTTTTTAAAATAAAGGATTTAAAAACAGGGATATCATACAAAGCATCAGCTAAGTGCCTGCATCCAGACTTAGGGGGATTTTGGCTGTTTATTACATTCACTAAAGACACTTCAGTACTGTCTTGAAGTTTTGTAAAAGCTACATCATCAGCATTTACAGCTGTTGCCTCAATACTGCCACTGTCAGTATTTAATGAAGTACTTTCTCTTATATAGTCTTTTGCTAAACTGATACCAAAGGTACGGTCATAGCTCTTGCGTACTGAGGAGTAACGTGCCTTCAGGCTTTGATCTTTCAGATAGTTATAAAGGCGATTTGCTTTTAAAGAGGCATCATTACCCTGTAAGAGATAAGTAAGTAAAAGGCAGTCACGAACTAATCTTAAGACATAGAGAGTAGGACGGGGAATTTCTTTTCTGTGTGATAAAAGGTTATTTAAAAGCAGGATCTTTTTTGAGCTTATAAGATCAGATAACTCACTCTCACTTTTGCCATCTTCAATTGTGCTCTTTATCTCATTTACAAAGAGAATGATGTCATGCAACGCATCAGTCTTAAAGAGGTATTTTTCAAGATAAATGTAGGAGTCTTCAACAAACTTATCCAAATATGATTTATTAGATGAGCTCTTAGCTAAAGATATTTCATTTCTTGCATAAGAACCAAAATGATCTTCAAATTTTCCATGAAGACTGTTCTCTTCAATCACATCATGAGTAAATAAGCGATTTGAAAAGATATACAAAAACTGCAGATAAGCTTTAAGACTATCTTCAGACAAACCATAGTCATCAACTGAAAGCTTACATGGGTCATATTTAACATCAGTGTCCTGATTTTGCTTGTCTGTTTTTAAGATAGAGTCTTTTTCTGGAATTAGAGCACTTCCATTATCATCATTTACGCTCTTTTCTGTATTATTACTGTCTTTAACACAGTGATTATAGTACAGAGTAAAAAGATCAATTAAAGGAGTCTCCTGTAAAAGATGAGAGACTAAGATCACTGCTAAGGCACTATCATCAGCACTGTCAGCATTATTTTTTGCAAAGTAATAACGAGCAGATAATGGTGTAAAGTCTCCATTATCTAACATAAAATGAGCAAAGTTACAGATTAGCTCTGTCTTTAAAGTACCTTTACCTTTGCAGCAATCTAATACCTTAAAACAAAAGCTTTCATCAAAAGAAGAAGGACGAAAGTCATCATTTGAAAACATTTCGTAGCATTCAAAGGCTTCATTATCGCAATTTATCTCAGTGCATTTTTGTCTGTAAAGCAACTTTGTAAAGTAGTTATAAGCAAAACTGTCATAAGATGCAGCTCTATTATCTTTAATAAGTTTTGATGTCACCTCTTCTATCAACTCAGATTTAAACTGCAAAGAGCCTGATTTTTTACATCTTAAAGCATTATTTACAAGTGTATAAGGATTAAGGGTGAAACCTAACTTATCCTTAAGTCTTGCCTTAAAGTTTTGGTTTAATGATCTGATTTTGTTTGAACTGTTTACTTTGGTATTTTTATTCTCAAGAGATAACATAGCTCTCTCCTTAAAAGTGTTTTTATAAATAAATTAGGTGTAGTCTATACCTATTTATTACTGATTAAAAAAATTTAGTTTTGCCATTCTGTCTGTTTTGACTCAAGCGCTTGAAAATAGTCTGCAACCTCAGTGTATAGATCTGGGAACTTCACTTTTGTAAACTCCACAGGAGCATAGTGATTAGGTTTATAGTCAACACAGCAGTTATAACGGGTAATCCCATCATCCTCATCTACACTCTGTGTGTGAGTGTGACCGTGAATGATTACAGTACAGCAATCTGTTTTTTCACCAATAAAGCCACATGTTGCCTTTACAAACTTGCAGTACTCTTCATCCATGAGTCTTCCATGGTAATCAGGTTTTCCTGTTACTGGAAAGTGACATAAAAAGTAATTCCCAAAGATTAAATATCTGTTAACAGATAAGAAGCCACACTTTCTGTAAAAAGAGTCTTTATACCAGTCATGATTGCCTTTAATTAAAACCTTACGACCAGGAAGCTTTGTAAAGATCTCAGTCATCTTTTGACCTTTGTGATTCTTTTTAAAAGTTAAATCTCCTAAAAAGATAACCATGTCATTCTCATTTACTGTATTTCTGTACTGCTCTAATAGAAAATCGTCACACTCTTCAATCCCCTTATCTGTAAAGTCAAAAGGACGGTTACAATATTGGATGATGGCTTTATGCCCTAAATGAAGATCACTTGTGATAAATAAACGTGGCTCTGTTACTTTGTCAGCTGTTACTCTCATATGATGATCTCCTTTAGGATTAACAAATTTCAAATATCATCCTTTGATATAATTCAGTATATACGATACCTAATTATTATCAAGTAAATTTTTAGGTATTTTTTATATCTAAATCACTTAAGGTTATGTTTTTCGTTTTACAATTCTGTACACTATCTTTAATACAGATTGATGAGATATTCAGTAAATAAGAGACAAAAGCATGAAAGAGCTAACAGATAAAGTAAACATGGATAACTTAAGTTTGATTATTAAGACATTAAGATCTAAAGCTACCTCTTCAACTTTCTTTAATAAGTCAAACACTAAACTGTTACTAAAGCTTGCTGTTGCCTTTTATCAGTTTAAAGATAAAAGTTTAGAAGAACTTATTTTTACTGATGCTAAATATGATGAAAGCGGATTTCATGACTCTTTTTTGGACGATTTAATCAAATGTATTAACTCAGATGAGATTAAAAACAGCAATAATCAGTATGTAAAAAACTTTTTAGAGAGGATTGGTGCTAAAAAAACTGATTTAAATGAAACTTACTTAAAAGAGGCTGATGACAAAGATAACAATAAAAAACTAAATATTGACAGCTCTTATAACTTAACACTAAACACGGATGCTTTAAATAAGTTAGGTATCAGTATTTATGACTCATACCCATACACTGAACTTAAAGCCAATCTGTGCAGTTTCATCAATAAGTTAAACATAGAACATCTAAAAGATTCAGTACAGGATACGCCTTCAGCTAATGGTAAAGCTGACAGTAATAACGCTTTAAGCCCTGCCAAAAGAAACAAAGGTACAGTTTTAGATACTGATACTGTAATTTTTGATAATTTCTTTAATGCAGCAGATGAACTCTTCTCAAATACTTTTTTCCATGAACAGAGACTTGTAAAAGTACTTTGTGATTATCTTACTAAGACCTCCTGTAAAGATAATGATAAAGTGCTCTTTTTATCTAATGTACTGCCTTATGCTGAATACTCACTTTTAAATGATCATAACTGCAGCATTGACAGTTTTGTCAATGTTGACAGTAAGATGAGTATTGATGCTAAAGTTAACTTTGAAGCTTTAAAGAGATTTGATGAAAACTTAAAAAAAACTAGCTCTCATGCTCAAGGCTTAAAATCAGACTCTTTAAACCTAAATGAAAAGACTGTCTTCCTACGTGATTATGAAGCTAATTTAGTCCCTGAGGAATGCAAAAAACAGGTCGATGCTGCAGGTAATGCAGATATTGATGACACTTCATATTTACACACTCCATCGCTGGAACTTAACTTTGTAAGAGCACTGCTCTTACAAATTAACAGTCCATTAAAACCTTATGTTTCAAGACAGGAGTTAATCGACAATCCTCATAGTGCAGCTTTTGTCTGTCAGCCACTCTTTAAAGGTGACATACAGAATCTGTGCAAGTACTATTACTCTTTATATAACCTTTTAAAGAGAACAGTACAAAAGCGTTTTGTGCTCTTTATACCTCATGTAATTACTTACACTAATGCTAATGAAGGCATTCTTTTTAGAAAGACTTTATTAGAAGATAATTACTTAAGTGCCGTCTTAAGATTACCAAGATTCTTTTGTGCTGATAAAGATCTTTTAATTGATGTTTTAGTCTTTGATAAAGAGAATG
>ERZ1035048.632-NODE-632-length-10539-cov-3.116368_pt1 | contig 10539 bp, 9 predicted proteins | sample MGYA00520587_ERZ1035048 | MGnify/ENA primary metagenome ERZ1035048 (study PRJEB33766, sample SAMN09781693) | gut metagenome | biome: gut microbiome | host: Homo sapiens | place: Madagascar | study: EMG produced TPA metagenomics assembly of the PRJNA485056 data set... | reverse complement strand
GACCATGCCAGAATTACCGGAAGTAGAAACGATACGGGCCTTCCTCGACGAGCGTGTCCGGGGAAAGGCCATTACGGCCGTTGAAATAGGCCTGCCCAGGCTCATCAAGAATACGACGGCCGACCGTTTCCAGGCGGCCCTGACCGGCCAGACCCTGGAAGGCGTGAGCCGCCGCGGCAAATATCTCTTCGTCCATTGCAGCGGCCCCTGGTCCTTCCTGGCCCACATGCGCATGACCGGCAGCCTGCTCTACGAAGAAAGACCCGGCCAGTATGCCGGCCGGGCCATCCATATTGTCTTTACCCTCAGCGAAGGGCGGCTCCTCTACCGCGATATCCGTACCCTGGGCTGCCTGTGCCGTCGAGTGGGCCGACAGGCGTCAAAGGCTATGATACGCTGGGACCGGATGCCATCAGCCCGGACTTCACGACAGACCGGCTCTATGCGCTCCTGAAAGGCTGCCACCGGCCGGTGAAGACGCTGCTCCTGGACCAGACCAAAGTGGCTGGCCTGGGCAACATCTACGTCGACGAAGCCCTGTTCCAGGCGGGCGTCCGGCCCATGCGCCACAGTGACAAAGTGACGAAAAAAGAAGCGGCCCGCCTCCATGAAGCCATCGTTGCCGTCCTCCAGGAGGGCCTGGAACACGGCGGAACGACGATCCGCAACTTCATCAGCGGCAACGGCAAAGAAGGGCAGAACCAGGAAAACCTCCGCGTCTACGGCCGCGAAGGCACGCCCTGCACCGTCTGCGGCACGACCATCGAATACACCAAACTGAACGGCCGCGGCACCCACTACTGCCCGAAGTGCCAATCGTAGGGGCGCCCAAGCCTTCCTTCATAGGGGAGGTGCCCCGCAGGGCCGGAGAGGTTAAGCAGGAGCCGTCCCAAAGGAGGAGTTCTATGTACGGATTGAGTGTCAGACAGTGGCGGCAGATCTTTGCCATTTTGTCCCGCTATGGCAAGCGGATCAACTGGGTGAAACTCTTCGGGTCGCGGGCCCGCGGCGATTATAAACCCGTTTCCGATGTGGACCTGGCCATTGCCAGTACGGAAAATCTGGTGACGCCGCTGCAGCTCGATTTCGACCAGAGCCAGCTGCCCTTTACTTTTGATCTCATTGATTACCGGCGTCAGCCGAACCAGAGATTGAAAGACGCCATCGACAGGGAAGGGAAACTGCTCTGGGCTGTCGACGGCAAAGGAGAATGGATGATGACGAAAGAACAATTACTGCTGAAGTGGGAAGACTACCACAAAGCACTGCACCGTCTGGAAATTGCCCTGTCCAAGACTTTGGACGAAGACGACCTCTATCTCGATGCAACCATCCAGCGTTTTGAATTTACCTTTGAACTGGCCTGGAAACTGATGAAAGCCGTCCTGGAATACGAAGGTATCGAAGCGACCAGCCCGCGCAGCAGCATCCGCGAGGCCTGGAAACAACACCTCATCGGCGATGCGGAAAAATGGCTGGATATGCAGGTCAAACGCAACCTTTCTTCTCATACCTATAATGAAGAAACGGCACAGGACATCTACCGCCACATCAAAGAAGACTACATCGGCCTGCTGCAGGTGCTGGATCAGGAAGTACGTTCGAGACTTGATATTTGACCTTACTAACAACGTAAAAGGGCTTATTGCACGGAGAATCGTGCATAAGCCCTTTTGCTGTATGCAAAAATATCATAGCTTTATGGTCATATTCTTTAAATTTATGGTAAAAGACGATAATTATGGGGAACTGAGATGTGGAAAATGTCAGACAGGAGATGGGCAGCTTCTTCTTTTCCAGAAATGGGAAGACGCTTTTCTACTTTGCCATTTCGATACACTTTCATTTCATCTTTTACGATAGTCAAATCGGCATCCTGGGTAAACAGGCTGATTTTCATGTATTTATTGAACCGGGAATCGGGATGTTGGTCACAATAGAAAGAGGGCATGATAAAATCGTCATCGATCTGCGGTTCATCGGTAAAACCATAGATCGGTTTCCATAATTTCCCCAGTTCTTTTTGCATGAGTACATGGCCGTAGAAAGAGTCTTCCTCCATACAATAGGAAGAAATACCATCATTTTGTATTTCTCCGGTCTTGATGCGGATTGGTTGTCTGGGGGATTCACTATTGACGCCAACATCAGTGAGCCAGGGGATACCGTCTATGGTAACTATCAGGACCCGGTGACGCCGCATCTGGACAATACCGGGCTCGTCCATAAAACGGCCTGCCCGCTGTTCAACGTGATAGCCAAGTGTCGTGAGCAGTAGAAGAAACAGCCCTTGCAGTTCAAAGCAATATCCGCCCCGTCGATGAAGAATCATTTTTTTATAGAGGTCTTCTGAATCCATGGATGTTGAAATGCCATTCATAGGGTCCAGATTTTCATAAGGAATGGATAAAAGATGATGGATTTGGAGTTCCTTCAAGCCGTCTATATCGGTTGCCTTCGGTGGAGATACCAGATGGATCCGTTGGAGATAGTTTGCGAGTTCTTGCGAGGATAATTTGTGATGAGTGACATCCATGACAGGTTCCTCCCTTTTTTGATTCATGGGATATGAATTTTATCCTGGATCTTCAAACATGACTTTTGTCTAAAAAATAGTATACCATACTCTGGGAAATGTGCCAATGCAATAACAATCCATACAATGTCGCCAGGTTGCATTATGGTATTTGTAGCAAGATACAAAAGATATGTAAAAAAAGTTTTGCCGAACTGGATTTTGATGCTGCAAAAAGAGATGTCGCTCCTTTTTTGGCAAACACATAGCTCTTTGAAGTACTGATTTTTTTCAAGCGATTACAGAAAAGTTAAAGATAGATTCATCTGCTATCAAGCCAGAGTAAATTAAATAAATAACAAAACGACCCCCTAATCGTTAGAGTTTTGGTCTAACAATTGGGGGTCGGTATACTTTTCAGCTGCTTAAAGCAGTTTTGATTTTACCATTGAATCCCGTTGCCATAGTATTCGCTGGGAGCATTGCTGGTCTGGACATTCAGAATGACAGGCATGTTTACCTGACCTTTGATCCAATCATGCAGACGCAGCGCGTCATCGGCACTAAGGGGAGTTCTGACGGTAACTTCGGCCATGAAACGGTCGTAGCCAAATGTACCGTCTTTCGTATCGTTATCTCGATGCAAGGCTGTTAGCGTGCCACCCCGGACAGACTGGATTTCCGGGAATAATAAAGGAGCCTGGCTGTTTAGAATCTGGATGACCTGCTGGTCTGCTGCAGCACGTTCGTAAGCTGGGTAATATTTACTGGTCAGCATCTTGTACGAAGCTTCTTTTTCGGCTTTGCCTTGTTTTTCTATACGTGAATTGATTAATCGCTGCACTTCCTCAGTGTTCAGATTCCTGTTTCCCTGGATAATAGAAAGAGATATGCCTTGAAGACGTGGATAGTTATTTATGTTCGATTTAAGCTGGTCTATTTGTTCTTCCGTCAGGACAGCCCCGACAAGATCAATTGTCAAGGTCTTATCTTTTAGTGTGTAAGAAACGACACTAGTTTTTTCAAAATTCATGTTTGTTTCTATAAAAGATTTGACCTGGACTTCCTGGAGCGCATCTTTTACCGTTAGATGAGCCATATAGATGCTTGGAATCGTAATTAATAGGCCGAGGATAACTAAAATGAGACGCTGTTTGCGAAAATGAGCTTCAGCGACATTGCCGTGAGGCGGGACTTTCAGAATCTTAAATACCAAGAACGAAGACAAGGCAATGAAAAAGGCATTGATGAAGAACAGGTACAAGGCACCCAGGAAAAACGTGTGGTTCCCGGAGGCCAGCCCATAGCCGGCCGTGCAGAGAGGCGGCATCAGCGCCGTAGCGATGGCGACGCCTGGGATGACATTGCTCTTTTCTTTCCGTGTATTTCCGACAGCGCCGGCAATCCCACCGCATAAGGCAACGAGAACATCCCATATTGTCGGGGTAGTCCGTGCCAGCATTTCATCTGTCGGCGAGGTCAAAGGCGAAAGGAGAAAATAAATCGAAGCTGTCAGCACGGCCAGGCCGACCTGGAAAGATAATTTGATGAGGGATTTGCGGATAAAAGGGACGTCATATGTGGCCATACCGTAGCCCGTCGCTACGATACCGCCCATCAGCGGGGAAATGAGCATGGCGCCGATGATGACGGCGACGCTGTTCATGTTCAGTCCGATGCAGGCAATCATGATGGCCATGACTAAGACAATCAAGTTCGTGCCTTCGATGGTGGCGTCGGATAAGATGCGCTGATTGATGACTTCTATCGGGGCTGAGTCACCTTTCAAATCGATTAAGTTATTCCATCGGTTCATGATTTTCCTCCTTGTCCGGGATGTACTTTATCCGTCAGGTATAAGTCGTGTTTGCCGGCTGCCAGCATCTTGACATACCGTTCATATTGACGGAGGACGTCGGTGATCAATTCATCTTTCTGCATGTATTTGATGCTGTATCCGCGCCGGCCGTCGGCAAAATAACAAATGGGTTCATAATTTTCCTCTTCCGTAATGGTCGGGAAGGACAGGGAGCCGACGACGGTATCGGATACGTCATTGGCCCGGTAGCGGATGCCGTAAATGAAATTGCGGAGGCTCCCGCTTTCGACAATCAATTCCCGGCAGGCCGTCTGACTATCGTCACTGCCCTGGATGTGGACGGAAATTCCATTCCGCAGAAATTCCTGGCGCAGTTCCTGGAAAGCCGGGTCGACGGTCTGTTTGAGGAATTGCTGGAAATCGTCCAAGGTCCCGACGGATACGATTTTTTTCAGCCGGTCCTGCCAATGGGAGCCATCCCAGTAGACGGTACTTTCTGACAATTTTCTGCTGAAATAGGCGTTATCGATCGTCAAGCCCCGGAGCAGGCAGAACACCATCAGGATCATGATGACGGCAAAGGGCAGGGCGACGATGACGGTCATCGTCTGCAGGGCCTGGAGGCCGCCGGAATAGAGCAGGCTGATGGCCAGCAGGGCCAGCAGGGTTCCCCATAAGACGGTCTGCCACTTGGGAAACGTATTCTTCCCTTGCGAGGCGATGCTGTTGATGACGAAAATCCCCGAGTCAGCCGAAGTGATGAAGAAAATGGCGATGACCAGCAGGGCAATCAGCGAGGTGACCAGGGCCAGGGGGAATTGGTCCAGGAACAGGAATAAGAGCTTTTCCGTTTCCGCGGTGGCCTGGGTCAGGATGCCACCGGTCTGGCCGTCGACCCAGATGGCCCCGTTGCCGAACACGGTCATCCAGAAGATGTTGAACAGGGTAGGGACCAGGAGGACGCAGACGACAAATTCGCGTATCGTGCGGCCTTTGGAAATCTTAGCGATGAAGAGGCCGACGAAGGGCGCCCAGGAAATCCACCAGGCCCAATAGGTGATGGTCCAGTTCGTGAACCATTCTTCTTTGGTGCTTTCGTAGGCAAAAGTGCGGAAAGACAGTTCGATGATGTGTGTCAGATAGTAGCCTACGTTTTCTGTGAAGGCCGACAAGAGATATACCGTCGGGCCGGCGAAGAGGATGAACAGGAGCAGGGCGATGGCCAGGATCAGATTTCCCTGGCTCATGTAACGGATTCCCTTGCTTACGCCGGAAATGGCCGACAAGATGGCCAGGCCGACGGCGATGACAATCAAGAGGACGATGTGGGAAAAAGAGGCTGTCGAAAAAATGCCGACAGCACTCAGGCCGGCGTTGAGCTGCATGGCTCCGAAGCCCAGCGTCGTCGTCAGACCGAAAATCGTCGCACAGAGGGCGACGATATCGATCAGGTTGCCCCAGAAACCGTTCAGCCTATGCTTCAGGAGGGGATAAAAACCGGAACGCAGGGTTACGGGAAGCTGATAGCGGAATCCGAAATAGGCCAGGGCCAGGCCGATGATACCGTAAATCGCCCAGGCATGGATTCCCCAATGGAACAGGGTGTTCAACATGGCTTCCTTCGTTTGGACCAGTGATGAAGCCGACCCGTGCAAGGGAGCCGATAAGTGGGAAATCGGTTCGGCTACGCCAAAGAACATCAGGCCAATGCCCATACCGGCTGAAAACAGCATGCACAGCCAGGAAAAAAAGGAAAATTCTGGTTTTTCATCTTCGTTTCCCAAGCGGATATCACCGAGCTTTCCCAGGCATAAGATGACCAGGAAGAGGAAAAAGAAGGCGACACAAAGAATGTATACCCAGCTGAATGAACTGAATATATATTCTTTTACTATACTTAAAATTGTATCTGTCCGGTCGGGAAAGAAGATACAGCTTATGACGACGATTCCAATGAATAAGATACTGGGCAGGACAATACTTGCCTGCAAGTTGTTTTTTGGAATTTTCAAAAAAAAACCACCTTTCCAAAATAAAAATGAAAGATATGAACAAATTAAGTATATTATATAAATTGTATCATATCGACGAATATGTGACAAACGGAGAAATCATTGACTTTTTCTATGGCTTATGTCATTCTTAGTAAATCAGATTATGTATGGATTGGGGGAAGATTATGATTTTGAATGGATTGATGGCGATCTCCGATGCTTTGTGGGGGACGCCGATGATTGTCGTGCTGGTCAGTATGGGCTTGTATTTGAGTATCCGTTTTCATTTTTACTATAATTTCCGGCACATCGGGTTTCATTTCCGCAATACTTTTGGCAAGATGTTCCAGCGCTATGGCAGCGGCCAGGGGTCGGTATCGGGGTTCGCCGCAGCTTGTACGGCCATGGCCAATACGATCGGCGTCGGCAATATCGGCGGCGTAGCGACGGCCATCGTTTCCGGCGGCCCCGGTGCCGTCTTCTGGATGTGGGTCTCGGGCTGTCTCGGCATGTCGACGAAGGCCTGCGAAATCATTTTGGGCCAGCGCTTCCGCGTCAAGTATTCTGAATCCATGGATGAATACATGTGCGACCGGTCCTTTGTCATGCGCAACGCCCTGGGCTGGCGGAAAGGGGCTTTCCTGCTGGCCATTGCCTGTTTCACTCTGGGTCCCTGGACGTGCAGCGTCCAGACGGAATCCGTCGTCGGCGCCCTGCGGGAAGCCTTCGGCATCGACCCGCTCTGGTCAGCCGCTTTTCTGGGCCTCACCTGTTTCGTCACCATTTTCGGCGGCTTGCGGCGCATTTCGGCCGTCATGGAACGGGTCGTGCCCATTATGGCCCTGATTTATATCCTCGGCGGCCTGGCCATCCTCGTCCAGCATCTGCCGCAGGTACCGGAGACGCTGGAATTGATCGTCCGCAGCGCCTTTACGCCCATGGCCGGTGTCGGCGGTTTCGCCGGGGCCACCGTCAAGGACGCCATGCGCTATGGCATTGCCCGCGGCCTTTATTCCAATGACGCCGGTACGGGCTATGGCATCATCGCCCATGCGACGGCCCGGACGGACCATCCTGTCCGTCAGGCTTCCTGGGGCTGGGGCGAAGTGTTCCTCGATACGATCGTCGTCTGCTCAGTCACGGCCTTGTCGCTGCTCCTGACAAATTCCTACATCGATTATCCCGGTGTCGACAGTGCCAGCTTGACGACGGTCGCCTTCCGCATTTCCTTTGGTGACTGGGGCGCCTGGTTCATGGCCATCGCCATTACGGTCTTTGCCTGGACGACGATCATCGGCATGTATTACAGCTGCGAAAAATCGGTCAACTACGCTTTCGGCGATACCCGGCGCAACCGCAGGGCAACCAAGGTCTATATGATCTATTACATGATTCCCTGTGTCGTCCTCTACAATGCCAAAGCCGATGCCCTGTGGGCCATGACCGATATTTTGTCGGCTATTTACGTCATGATCACGATTTTATTCATCGTTACACAGCGGAAAGAAATCTTCCGCTTGTTCAATGATTTCTGGTTCCGCTTCCTGCCGGCGCAGGAACGAGGGGAAAATCCGCCTGTCGTCGCTTATGGGACGGTGCCGGTGAAAGGGGAAAGAAAATGAAGAATACACTGAAACAGATTTTAGACCGCCAAGGAATCTTGGTTCTCGACGGTTCTATGGGGACGGCCCTGGAAAATCTCGGGGCTGATTTGAATAACAAACTGTGGACGGCCCGCGTCCTGGCCGACCGGCCGGAACTGGTCAAGGAAGTCCATATCCAGTATTTCCGGGCCGGTGCCGATGCAGGCATTACCTGCAGTTACCAGGCTTCCCTGCCGGGCCTGATGGAAACGGGGTATAGCCGCGAACAGGCAGAAGCCCTCATCACCCGGGCTGTCCAGGTCTTTATGGAAGCCCGTCAGGAATGGTGGGATGCCGAAGGGAGGCAGGCCGGCCGGTCCTGGCCGCTTTGTCTGGCCAGTGCTGGCCCCTACGGGGCTTATTTGGCCGATGGGTCCGAATATAAGGGCCATTACGGCGTCACTGCCGATACGCTGCGGGACTTCCACCGTCGCCGGGCGGAACTCCTGTGGCAGGCCGGTGCCGACGTCCTGCTCTTTGAAACGGAGCCGTCCCTGATGGAAGCGGAAGTGGAAGCGCAGATTGCCGAAGAACTGGGCGCGCCCTATTGGATCAGCTTTTCTTGCTGCGACGGCCGTCACAACTGCGAAGGCCAGCTCCTGGCCGATTGTGCCCGCCAGCTGGCCCATAACTATCCGCACCTGCAGGCCATCGGCGTCAACTGCACGAAGCCGGAATACATTGCCAGCCTCATCGGCGAATTGAAAGGGGCGTCGGATCTGCCGATCATCGTCTACCCGAATAGTGGCGAAGAATACGACCCGCAGACCAAGACCTGGCACGGCGTCGGGACGGACCGCCGTTTCGGCGATTATGCCCTGGATTACATGAAAGCCGGTGCCGTCGCCGTCGGCGGCTGCTGTACGACCGTAGCCGACCACATCCGCCAAGTCGTCGCTGCCCGCAGGACGTATACGGGAAAATAATCGTTTATAGTACAGAGTTTGTAGTTTGCAGAAAAAAGAGGCTGTCTTCATGCGACAGCCTCTTTTTTGCACTTCCTAGAACCACGTGCGTACGATGAACCAGGACAGGACCAGGATGACGAAGGAGCAGACGAGGGCGCTGCCCATGGGGCGGGTGCCTTCTTTGGCGATGACGGCGAAGTTGACGTTCAGTCCCAGGGCAGCCATGGCCATGCCCAGGATGAGGTAGGCTGCTTTGACCAGCATGGGGACGGCGAATCCGATGGCCGGGATATAGGAGCCGATGGCGCTGGCTGCGATGAAGCCGCCCATGAACCACGGGATGGGGACTTTGAATTTCTGGTCCGTATCGCCGGACTGACGGCGCTGGCGCCAGGCTTCGCCGATACCCAGGATGATGGCGACTGGGGCCAGGAGCAGGACGCGGGATAATTTGGTGATGATGGCGCTGTCGGTCCCGACCGGCCCGGCACTGCCGCCGGCAGCGACGGCGTGGGCGATTTCATGGAGACTGAGGCCGGCCATGACGCCGAACTGCCCATCTGTAAAGCCCAGGAAGGGCTGCAGGAAGACTTCGATGAGCGTGAAGACCGTGCCCAGGATAGCCACGATGGCGACGGCCAGGACGGACTGGTCGGCTTTGGCCTTGAGCGTCCCCGAAACGCCCATGACGGCGGCGGCACCGCAGATGCTGCAGCCACAGGCTGTGAGCAGGGCCAACGTGTGGTCGACGCGCAGGATGCGGGCGACGGCATAATTGAGGGGAATCATGATGGCCACGACGAAGACGGCGGCAATGAGGCTCTTCATGCCGGCGCTGACCAGGATGATGAGGTTCAGCTTGAAACCCAGGAGGATGATGCCGGCCCGGAGAAATTTATTGGCAATAAAGCCCGTACTTTCCCGGGCTGCCAGCGTGACCGGACGGCAGACCTGGATAGCCATGCCCAGCAGCAGAGCCAGGACCAGGTGGCCGATGAGGGAAAAGCCCGGCAGGGAGGCTAAGGACTGACCGGTCAGGGAACAAGCCAGGGTCAGGACGACGCCGAGCAGGGCGTGGCGCCAGTCGATCATAGTGGATAAATGCATGATGAAGTCACTCCTATACTGATATTTGAGATGATTCCAGTATAGTCTGTCCCTTTTCATAAGTAAAATACTAGGATATAATATAAACCATAAGTATTTACCTATGAATTAAGGGAGGAGAAATTCATGACCTTGCGCCACTTCCACATTTTCCTGGCAGTCTGCGAAACCTTGAATATGACCCGGGCCGCCAGGCAGCTCCATATCAGCCAGCCATCGGTCACCCAGGCTATCCATGAAATGGAAGCCCATTATGGCCTGCTCCTGTTCGAACGCCTGGGCCGGCATATCTTCCTGACGCCAGCCGGAGAGAACTTGAAACAGTATGCCTATCAGATCCTGTCGCTCTGCCAGCAGGCCGAAGACAGCATGACGGCCATGCAGCATCAGCTGCCAATCCGCCTGGGCGTCAGCATCACCATTGGCGACATCTTCCTGGTCGAACTCCTGACGCATTGCCGTCAGATACATCCTGAATGGGACATCCTGTCGGCTATCCACAATACGGAGGAACTGGAACAGCTCCTGATGGAAGATAAACTGGACCTGGCCC
>ERZ1035048.629-NODE-629-length-10569-cov-12.858284_pt1 | contig 10569 bp, 9 predicted proteins | sample MGYA00520587_ERZ1035048 | MGnify/ENA primary metagenome ERZ1035048 (study PRJEB33766, sample SAMN09781693) | gut metagenome | biome: gut microbiome | host: Homo sapiens | place: Madagascar | study: EMG produced TPA metagenomics assembly of the PRJNA485056 data set... | reverse complement strand
TATATATATAATATAACATATGATGCGTATAAATTCAATGCATGTAAACATAATACGTATAGAACAATACGTGTAAACATAATACATATAGACTCAATATGTATAAATATAGCGTATATAAACTATATATTGTTGTTTATATTTTAGTATGATCAGAAATGATTATATTACAGATTAAAAAGATTGAATTTTAAAATTTATCTGCTAATATATTGATGAAAATATTTTGAAATATACGAGGATACACATATATGAAAGACCTTACAAAAGGAAAACCATCAAGACTCATACTGGCATTTGCCATTCCAATATTTATGGCAAATATACTCCAGCTCACATACAGTATAGTTGACACGAGAATAGTCGGCTCATATCTGGGAGAAAACGCACTGGCAGCAGTCGGAGCTACCACGACACTCAGCAATCTGATGATAGGCTTTTTGATGGGCTTGTCCAATGGATTTGCCATAATAACAGCCCAGAAATTCGGAGCAAGGGACTATGCCGGTGTAAAGAAATCGTTTGCGCTGTCGATTAAAATGGGATGCACCATAGCACTTGCTATAACGGCGTTGTGTCTGTTATTTTTGCGTCAGATTCTTGGATTTTTAAATGTGTCAAAGGATTTGATGGGAATGTCTGTGTCATATATTTTTATCATAATAGCAGGGCTTGTAGCAACATTTTTATATGATGCATGTGCGGCGGCACTCAGGGCGCTGGGCGATACAGTTACACCGCTTGTCATACTTGCCGTCTCGGTCTGTCTGAACATGGCAGGTGATATTTTCTTTGTGGTCGTACTGAAGGCAGGAGTCGCAGGCGCTGCGATTGCCACTGTACTTGCACAGGTTATTGCGTTTATCGTGTGCTATGTATATATGGTAAAAAGATATGAGCTTTTGCGCTTATCCCGCAGTGATTTATTTGACAGTCATTTACTGCGAAGAAGTATGAAATTATGCGGGGAAAATTGTGATATCGAAGGCGCAGAATGTAAAGACAGCGAGAATAATATGACTCCTGAAGTAATAGCCGTGATGAAAATGACGATGCTTAAGGCCGGTCTTTCCATGGCATTTATGAGTTCACTTGTCAATATAGGCTCGCTGACCCTGCAGACCGCCATAAACCGACTGGGACAGGATATTATAGTAGCTCACACGGCTGCCAGAAAGATATCGGAGATATTCATGGTCATGTTTACCGTGTTCGGACAGACAATGGCGACCTTCTGTGGGCAGAATATAGGAGCGGGAGAAGTAGCCAGAGTGAAAAATGGCATAAAACTGGCAATATTCTATACCTGCATATGGTGTACGATGGCAATTATCGCAAGCTACACTATAGGCCCGTGGCTGGTGAAGCTTGTAACAGGCACTAATAATCCTATTGTCATAAAAAATGCCACAAATTATCTCAAATTTGACACTCTGTTTTATTATGTGACCGCTGTTATATGTATAGTGCGAAATGCAATGCAGGGGCTTGGAGAGCAGATTACACCGCTTGTATCAAGCTCACTTGAGATGGTAGGAAAGATAATCATTGCATTCACGCTTGTGCCACTGCTTGGCTATACAGGAGTGATAGTAGCAGAGCCGCTTGTGTGGTTTATCATGGTGATACCGCTTTTGGTGAAGATATACACCATGCCGGTGCTTAGGAAGCAGCCGGTTTCCGTGAGTTTGAAAAAATAAAGAGAAAAATTTTATGTTTATAAAATACAAACCGCTTGCTATTTCTTTCACATATGTTAAAATATGGTCAAAGCATTATATTTCTGTAGAGCGTCACCACATAACACGTCAATAATTGGTGCGTATCACTTTGAAGAGGGCAGACCACTTCGCATCATTCTACAAAGGACATGGAAATTTTCGATGCTTTAAGATACCGATAAATAGCAGGAAAATAATATGTCAGGTGTTGAAAAATGCATCAGATGAAAGAACACTAAATGAATTAATCACGACAGATGATATTTTTAAAAAAGTCGATGTTGAGACAATAGCAGCAATGAATTTGTTTGCAGGAACAGATATTGAGTATGAAGAAAAGGAAGAGGTGATTAATGTGTGTAAGGCATGGGAAGATCATAAAAAGCTTGGAATACAACAGGGGGAGAATAAGATGCTGTTTACTCTGGTAACAAAGGGCAAGCTCGATATAGATACTGCAGCAGAGGAAGCAGGTGTCAGCGTCAGTGAGTTTGAGAAGCTAATGAGTGAAGCAGGCTATAAGGTGCCTGAGACTGTGTAGCTTTAGACCGGAATAATTTATCAAAATGTAAATAGTAAAAATCCGCTAACCATTATATCGGTATAGCGGATTTTTTGCATTTTAATGTGCTTTACTCCAACACCAGAAGAAGTCCCATCTTGAACCTTCCGTCAGCAGTTACGCTGTGCAGTCCGTTCTTGTCAAAGCGGAAATTCTCGCCTGCTGAGATTGTGTAATCTTTGCCCTCGTAGCCTATTACAGCCTTGCCCTCAAGTGCGAAAATTATTGCATTTCCCGGAGCGCGATGCGGGGTGAGACCGGTACCCTCATCGAATGCCATAAGCACGAATTTGATTGTGTCGTTGCTTACCACATCAATGTTCGTGATACTGCCATCCTCATATGAGATAAGATCCTTAAGCTTCATGACCTCGCCTGATTTGATAATTTTGTTCATATTGTTGTTCTCCTTTTTTATGATGATTTCGGTGTAAATACAGCCGGTTTCTGTTGTTACTCCGCAGAGTGTTTTCGAAGGGACTACCAGCATATCACCTTCTGATATGGTATGCTTTGCAGCATAAGCTCCGATAAGAAAATCAGCGCATCCTTTTGCAACGATGTATACCGTGGTATTATCGTAGGAATCCTGAGAGATTGACGTGCCCTTACCGAGAGAAAAATAGGTTATGGGTGTTTTGTCACTTAGCCTTGAATTTCGTGAGATGGTCATCTCGTCGCGGATAGGGCGTAAATCTTCTATTTTGAAAACCTTGTCCATAGGATTTCTTGTCCTTCTTTCTTGAATGTTGATTTCATTATTTATAATACAATATTACTATAATTTTGTCCAAAAATATGTTGCATATACAACAAAAACAATATAATAAAATATAAACCGCTTGCTATTTCTTTCACATATGTTAAAATATAGTCAAAGCAGTTTTTCTATAGCAACCTGTGCGGTCGTTGGCACATTAATTACAGATATGACTATATGCTCTGTAAATATGTGAGGCATAATAAGATGTCGTCCGGCGATAAGGGCGTGCAGGATCTTCAATACCTTAATTATTTTTCATATTCCCTGAAATTCTTGCTTTTAAATGTTTCATTATTTTATTTAAAGCAGGATAAGAGGGCTTTTACCACACAGATATTTCCTGCTTTAGTGTTTTCAAATGAAGGAGGATTTTATATGAGTGGTAACAGAGAGTACAAAAGTGATGTTTTCAGTATGCTGATGCAGGATAAGGAAAGAGCCTTACAGCTGTATAACGCAATGAATGGGTCTAGCTATGACAATCCGGAGGATGTTGAGATGGTGATTCACGATGGCGGCATTTCACTTTCGGTCAGAAATGATGCATCGTTTATCGTGGATGCGAGATTGAGCATATATGAGCATCAGTCCACAGTTTGTCCGAATATGCCGGTGAGAAGTCTTATTTATTTCAGTGTGATATTGTCAGATATGCTCAGCGACAAGAAAAAAGGAACAAAAAGTGGCAAGAACATCTATGGCAGAAGACTGGTAAAGATACCGACACCACATTTTGTGGTATTTTACAATGGTGAGGAGGAACAGCCGGAGGTTCAGGAGCTTAAGCTGTCCGATGCGTTTGAGAAGCCGACCGACGAGCCGAATCTTGAGCTTAAATGTAAGGTGTACAATATAAACGACGGAAAGAATAAGGCTATTATGGAGTCCTGTGGCTGGCTGAATGACTATATGACATTTGTAAATAAGGTCAGAGAGTATCACGCAGACGGAACATTTGATGATCTTGCTATAGATATTGAGAAGGCTATAGACTATTGTATTGACAATGATATTCTGAAGGAGTTTCTAAAGACTTACAGAAGTGAGGTGACGAAGAGTATGCAGTTAAATTATGAATTTGACAGGCAGCTTGAGCTTGAAAGAGCTGATGCTATCGAGGAAGGGATGGAAATAGGTATAGAAAAAGGTGAAAATAAGATGCTGTTTACTCTGGTAACAAAGGGCAAGCTCGATATTGGTACTGCAGCAGAGGAAGCCGGTGTCAGTGTCAGTGAGTTTGAGAAATTAATGAGTGAAGCAGGCTATAAGGTGCCTGAGACTGTGTAGCATCAGGCAGGAATAATTTATCAAAATGTAAATAGTAAAATCCGCTAACCATTGTATTTGGTATAGCGGATTTTTTGTGTAGGAAAGTATCACATCCGACTGTTATTGTACTGCGCTATTGCATCGGCACCGCCTAACAGCTGTATGATAAGTATAGCCCCAATCCATGGAAACAATATCGTAAAAATTCCAAACCATGCGCCAAGTGAATCGCTGCTATAGTCCCAGAAAGGCTTGTTCGGGTCATCAAGCCAGTACACATTTATGATAGTCCTAAGCTCAGAACGGGTGCTATGTCTGTTATCGCATGAAAAACGCTTGCGGTACTCCTTTCCGTCTACAGTATATGTGTATCTGGCAGCCCAGTAGCTGTAAGCGGATTGTGAATTATTGACAACGAGCCTCTTTGCATCCTCCTTCACAATCATGCCTCTCGCCACATGTCCGCGCTCCTTTGCAAGTGCTATCTTGCGCTGTAAACCAATATTTAGTTTGCAGAAAAACTTAAAATCTATGATGTACAGTGGTATTAGTGAAAGCACACCTACATTTACCTGCCACGGGTAGCTTGCGATAGCCTTAAAAACTTCTGATAAAGTATCCATTGAAAATCCCCTTTCTTTATATGCTGCATTTGAAAATATGGTATGGTAATATTATAGAAATAAGGAAGGAGATTGGCAATGGGAAATTATTTCTTTCACATATGTTTTATGTAATTTAGTATTTACACCCAATTTACATCCACCCCATTTCGACTTTACAACTTTAAGTTATAGTAATCTCAGCAGCTGTGAAATACACTAACTTAATTTTGTGGAGGAAAATATGAGAAAGAACAAGAACATACTGAAGAAGGGCATGATCCTTGCAGCAGTTTCAACAATGGTAGTTACCATGGCACCGGTAATTCCGGCTTATGCTTATGGTGAAGCAGATTCAAAAACAGGTCAGGCGGCTTTTAATGCGGCAACAACAGGCTCAGCGGATTATCAGAGCTGGTTAACCGGTACATGGCAGGGCGGGACAAAAGACTTTGCCAATACCAATCAGATTGCGCTTACACCGGGCTCTACAGCCAAGGATCTGGGCTTTGCATGGTATTCAAAGACCAAGGGAACACCGGCTGTCATGGTATGGAAGGACGGCTCAAAGGCAGGTGCGCAGATTGTAAAGGGTACTGCAATAGATATAAGCGCAGAAAACTGGCAGGGGGAAGCCTATGCTGCTTCAAATAAAGTAAGCATCAATGGCTTTTTTGAACCAAATACAAAGTATGTTTATCAGTATACAGACAATTATTCGGACAATAGTGATACAGTATGGTCAGATGAGTATACATACACCACACACGCTACAGATACATTTTCTGTAATCCTGACAGGAGATCCTCAGATTGGAGCATCCGGCAGTAAAAGTGATAAAGAGGCAAACGATATGAGTGTTGCACAGGATGCCTACAACTGGAACAAGACAATGCAGAAGGCTATGGAGATTGATCCGAATGCGTCATTTCTTTTATCGGCCGGAGACCAGATAAATGAGTCAAATGCAGGATCGGAAGAGACGAAGAAGACCAGAGAGAGTGAGTATGCAGGATATCTTTATCCGTCAGTATTCAGAAGTCTTCCTATTGCAGCCACAATCGGAAACCATGATAAGGACGGCTCTGACTACACTGCACATTTCAATAATCCGAACTCAGAGGATAATCTGGGAAGCACTGGTGCAGGCTGTGATTTCTACTTCAATAACGGAAATGTATTGTTCATTTCTTTAAACAGTAATAACCGTAATCAGGCAGAGCACAGAGAGTTTATGAAAAAGGCTGTTGCAAGCAATCCGGATGCAGCCTGGAAGGTAGTGGTATTCCACAGTGATATCTATGGCTCAGGACAGCCGCATGCAGATACAGATGCTACTACAAACAGAATTATCTTTGCACCGCTCATGGACGAGTTTGATATCGATGTGTGTCTTACAGGTCATGATCATACATATTCAAGAAGCTACCAGGTACAGGACGGAAATGTTATCGACTATGATTTGAGCAAAGGTTCAGTTAACAATCCTGAGGGAACTCTTTATATCACAACAGGCTCAGGCTCAGGTTCAAAATACTATAATCTGTTAAATTACACTCCATATTATATCGCAGAGAGAACCAATGCTTGTCTGCCTTCATTCTCTACTATAGATTTTTCAAGTGGAGCAATGACAATAAAGACATATGACTACAACGGAAATAAATATGCTGATGATTTCACAATCACAAAGACAACAGATGCGCAGAGTGCCGATGAGGTGATTGCGGCAGCAGATGCTCTTGTAAACAGCACAGACGTAGCATACACAGATGAGAGCATGGAAGCATTAAAATCAGCACTTGCCTCTCTTAAGGAGCTTAAGGCTTCCAGCACAACAGCAGATGATCCGATGGTAAGTGATATCACAACAAACTATGGAACAGCAAATGACCGTGTTAAGGGATATGGCTCTATAGCAAAGAATGATGATAAAGATGGTGCAAAAAATCGTTTCAAGAAGGGAATTTCTACACTTCTTGACAAGACAATCTATACTCAGGTAGCTGAAGGCAGGGAGGAAAACCTTTCTGATTATAGTGCTGATAAGGCTCCGGTTGTAAAGGGTATTGATGAGGCAAAGAAAGCAGTTGTAAATGCAATAAATGCTTTACAGGTTAAACAGACTGCTCCAAGTGGAAACCAGAACGGAAATGCAGACCAGAGTGGAAACGGAGCACAGGGTGGTGCAAATCAGAACGGAAACGGAGCACATGGCAACGCAGGTCAGAACGGAAGCACAGGTCAGCAGGTTGCAGGAAATAATGCAGGCGGCTCAGGAAACCAGAATGTCAGCACATCAAATTCAGGTACAGGCAAGTCGGCTTCTAATAGCGCAAGTACTTCAAAGAGCGCTAAGGTAAAGACAGGAGATGTTAACCATGGCGGCATGTATGCAGCACTTGGAGTATTAGGTGCAGCAATCCTTGCAGCAGTGCTTGGAATGAGAAAGAAGGGTAAATTTTGGCAAAAATAATTGACACATTTGGCAAATACCTGATTGTGGCTCTTATTACACTGGCAATGTTTATATTCTTTCGAAGCGTTGAAAGAAAACCGCTTCTTGCAGATGACAATACGTCGTTTGTGAGGGCGGTGGTTACGCAAAACGACAATGAAGACCTTCAGGCTGAAGCCTCACTAGACAGTGGCGACAGCCAGAAGGTTGTTTTGCTTATCAAGTCAGGAAGCCACAAGGGTGAGACTGTTGATGCGTACAGCTTAAACGGATATTTATATGGTGCAAACTGCAAGGTGGGTACACGAGTTATTGCCAGTCTGTCGGAATACGATGGCAGTCTGTCTGCAAATGTTTATAACTACGATAGAGAAAATGAGATATGGGTCCTTTTAGCTGCATTTTTCGGACTTATGTGGCTGGTTGGCGGAAAGAAGGGCTTTAATTCCATTCTTGCGCTTATATTTACCTTTGCTACGGTAATATTTTTGTATATTCCGCTCATGTATATCGGAGCTTCTCCGTTTATTGCGGCAACTGCCTCTGTCATCATTATCACGGTTGTCACATTCACACTTATAGCAGACTGGCAGATGAAATCCATAGGTGCCATGCTTGGAACTGTTTTTGGAGTTGTAGTTTCGGGAATAATAGCGCTGCTTTTCGGACACTTTGGACATGTGACAGGCTACAATGTGGATGATATTGAAAATCTGATTTATGTGGGACAGAACTCAAAGCTTGATATTGGTGGCATGCTGTTTTCAGGTATACTCATTGCATCGCTTGGGGCAGTGATGGATGTGGCGATGTCTGTAGCCACATCGCTTCATGAGATAAAAGAAAAGAGCCCGGATATATCTGCAAAGGAGATATTTAAGTCGGGTATAAATATAGGTCGCGATATGATTGGAACCATGTCAAATACGCTGATTCTTGCCTATGTGGGCGGAAGCCTCGGGCTTGTGATGGTTATATATGCATACTCGTATCAGATGCACCAGATACTCAATATGTACTCTATGGCGATTGAGATAATGCGAGGCATATCAGGCACAATGGGAATTATCCTGACTGTGCCGATTACATCGCTTATTATGTCTTTTCTTCTGTCAAGGAAAAAACAAGTGACTGAGTAGCTGAAAACGCTAAACAATCAAAAGCCCGTTACGACAAGATATATCACACCAAGCACCCAGCTTGAAAATATGCCGTACAGTATCACAGGACCTGCAATCCTAAATATCTGACAGCCTATGCCAAATACCTGCCCCTCCACCTGAAATTCACAGGCGGACGAGCATACTCCGTTTGCAAAACCTGTGATAGGTACGAGAGCGCCTGCGCCTCCCCAGTTTGCAAGCGGTGCATACAGGTTTAGCGATGTTAGTACGCAGCTTATGAGAATCAAAAGCATGCTGCACCAGGCAGAGGCTTCGTCATTTTTTAACCCAAAGTATTGTGTGCAGGTATTTACTATGAGCTGCCCGATAGTGCATATGATTCCGCCGAGTATAAATGCCTTAAGCATGTTTGCAGAAAGGCAGTGAGTAGGGGTGACGCGCTTTACATATTTGTTATATTCATCGTTTCGTTTTTCTTTTTGGTCAGTAGTCATGTTTTTCAGACCTCCTTTTTTATAGGATGACCGTATTTTTTAAATGTATTCATATATGTGATTTTAGTTATTCGATTTAGGTATAGTTACTTATTAGAATTAAATATGAAGGATATATCAAATAATCCTTGCCACTTTCTGCTTTAAATAGTAGAATTGTAGCAAGGATTATTTTTGTGCGGTAGCGCATCAAAGTAATAAATCACAGAAAAGCATATAATTGCGATAAATAATGCAAGTATTTTGCAATAAAGAAAAGGAGACACATATATGTATACACTTGACGACATCAAGAAAGAAGATCAGGAGATTGCAAGCGCAATCACAGACGAGTTTGAGCGCCAGAACAGCCATATCGAGCTTATTGCTTCTGAGAACTGGGTAAGCCCTGCTGTTATGTCAGCCATGGGAAGTATCCTCACTAATAAATACGCTGAGGGATATCCGGGAAGAAGATACTACGGCGGCTGCGAGTGCGTGGATGAGGTAGAGGAGCTTGCCAGAGAAAGAGCCAAGGAGCTTTTCGGCGCAGAGTATGTAAATGTACAGCCGCACTCAGGTGCACAGGCCAACATGGCAGTTCAGTTTGCCATCTTAAAGCCGGGCGATACCATCATGGGAATGAACCTTGACCACGGCGGACACCTCACACATGGTTCACCGGTCAACTTCTCAGGCTCATATTTCCATGTAGTGCCTTATGGAGTAAATGACGAGGGCTTCATCGATTACGACAAGGTAGAGGAGATCGCCCTTGAGTGCAAGCCAAAGATGATTATCGCAGGTGCATCTGCATATGCGAGAACTATAGATTTCAAGCGTTTCAGAGAGATTGCAGACAAGGTAGACGCAGTGCTCATGGTTGATATGGCTCATATCGCAGGACTTGTAGCCGCAGGACTTCATCCAAGCCCAATCCCATATGCACATGTCACCACAACCACTACACACAAGACTCTCCGCGGACCTCGTGGAGGAATGATTCTCTGCAGCCAGGAGATGCAGGATAAGTACAATTTCAACAAGGCTATTTTCCCGGGAATCCAGGGTGGACCTCTCATGCACGTTATCGCTGCAAAGGCAGTCTGCTTCAAGGAGGCATTACAGCCTGAGTTCAAGGAGTATCAGAAGCAGATTGTAAAGAATGCACAGGCACTTTGCAAGGGTCTTCAGAGCCGTGGCATCAAGATTGTATCAGACGGCACAGACAACCACCTCATGCTCGTAGACTTAACTCCGTTTGGTCTCACAGGAAAATCTATCGAGAAGCTTCTCGATGCGGCCCATATCACAGCCAACAAGAATACTATTCCTAACGACCCACAGAAGCCATTTGTCACAAGTGGTATCCGTCTCGGAACACCTGCTGCTACATCAAGAGGCTTAAAGGAGGATGATTTCGACAAGGTTGCAGAGGCAATCGCCATGATCATCAAAGAGGGCGAGAGCGCAGTTGAGCCTGCAAAGGCTATAATCAAGACACTTACTGACAAGTATCCTCTTGCATTTTAAGGGGTTTCAGAGTAAAATGTTATAAGTTATAAAAACATAATACTTTGGAGGAATTATGATAGAC
>ERZ1035048.627-NODE-627-length-10622-cov-5.749692_pt1 | contig 10622 bp, 7 predicted proteins | sample MGYA00520587_ERZ1035048 | MGnify/ENA primary metagenome ERZ1035048 (study PRJEB33766, sample SAMN09781693) | gut metagenome | biome: gut microbiome | host: Homo sapiens | place: Madagascar | study: EMG produced TPA metagenomics assembly of the PRJNA485056 data set... | reverse complement strand
CCATAGGCATGGCTGCTATCATCACCATCGGGATAATCATCTTCATGTTCATAATGTTATAATTATTTGGTTATTGTTGTTTTGTCTGGATTTTATTGCCCTGACACTTCTTCCAGCTCCTCGGAGAGGACGAGCCAGTTGTCGTTCTCCTCATCGAGTTTCTGCATCAGCGAGGTGTACTCTGTGACGAGTTCCATGTTGGTGGCATTCTCGGGCTTCATCAGCAAATCGTCAATCTCCTTCTTGCGTTTTTCCAAGGTGGTGATACGCTGCTAGCAGTCCTTCACCGCCTTCTCAGCCTTGCGAATCTTCTTCTGCTGTTCCTTGTGCTCGGCGTAACTCTGCTTCTTCGACGACGCATTGTCTGTTGCGGCAGGCGATGCGTCCTGCTGCTGTGGCTTGGCTGAAGAAGCGCCCATGGATGGCTCGCCCTTGGCAAGGGCTGCCTGGATGGTCTCGGCATTGTGGGCACGCAGATAGTCGTAGATGCCGCCCAGATGCTCGCGTACCTTTCCGCCACCAAACTCATACACCTTGTCTACCAGTCCGTCGAGGAACTCACGGTCGTGGCTCACGATGATGGCTGTTCCGTCGAAGGCCTTGATGGCTTCCTTGAGAACATCCTTCGACTGCATGTCGAGATGGTTGGTTGGCTCATCGAGAATCAGGAGGTTGACAGGCTCGAGCAGCAACTTGATCATCGCCAGTCGGCTGCGCTCGCCGCCACTGAGCACCTTGACATACTTCTCGGAGGTCTCGCCGCCAAACATGAATGCTCCCAAGAGATCGTTCACCTTGAGGCGCATATCGCCCGTGGCCACATTGTCTATGGTCTGGAAGATGGTAAGGCGCTCGTCTAAGAGCTGTGCCTGGTTTTGTGCGAAATAGCCTATCTGTACATTGTGGCCTATCTTCAGCGTTCCTGTAAACGGAATCTCGCCCATGATACACTTCACAAGTGTGGACTTTCCCTCGCCGTTCTTGCCGACGAAAGCCACTTTCTCACCGCGCTTGATGGTAAGGGTGACGTGGTCGAAAACTGTATGCGAGCCATAATCCTTGCGCACCTCGTCGCAGATAATGGGATAGTCGCCACTGCGAAGACAGGGTGGAAACTTGAGGTGCATCTGCTTGTTGTCGACCTCGTCGACCTCAATGGGCACGATCTTCTCCAACTGCTTGATGCGGCTCTGCACCTGCACGGCCTTGGTGGGCTTGTAGCGGAAACGCTCTATAAAGTCCTTGATATCGGCAATCTCCTTCTGTTGGTTCTCGTAGGCTCGCAACTGCTGTTCGCGGCGCTCTGCACGAAGTACCACATATTCGTCGTATTTCACACGATAGTCCTCTACCCTGCCGCAGGTTATCTCTAAGGTGCGGTTGGTCACATTGTTAATAAAGGCACGGTCGTGGCTGACCAGCACCACCGCCTTGGCACTCTGGGCAAGAAACTGCTCCAACCACTGTATACTCTCTATATCGAGATGGTTGGTAGGCTCGTCGAGAAGAAGCACATCGGGTTTCTGCAACAGTATCTTAGCCAACTCGATACGCATACGCCATCCACCAGAGAACTCACGGGTAGGACGGTCGAAGTCCTCGCGGGTGAAGCCCAGACCTGTAAGCGTGCGCTCTATCTCTGCCTCATAGTTCTCGCCGCCCATCATCATGTAGCGTTCATGCTCCTGGGTAAACTTCTCTACCAGTTGGGCATACGACTCGCTCTCATAGTCGGTACGGTCGGCCATCTCTTGCTGCATCTTGTCGAGACGTGCCTTCATCTCTGTGTTATGAGCAAAGGCCTTGCGGGTTTCCTCCTTCACGGTGGTGTCGTCCTGCAACTTCATCACCTGTGGCAGATAGCCTATCGTTGTCTCATTGGGCACAGCCACAACGCCATCTGTTGGTTTCTGCATACCACAGAGTATCTTGAGCATCGTCGACTTACCTGCTCCGTTCTTGCCCACCAGGGCTATGCGGTCACGGTCGTTGATGACAAAGTTCACATCGTGGAAGAGAGGTTTTACGCCAAACTCGACTTTCAAGCCTTCTACTGAAATCATATTTTCTTATCTCGTTATTATTTTACCGTCACAAAACACTTATTTTCCAAAAAGGCAGCCCTTCATTCCAAGGGCTGCCTCTCTCTATAATATAAATAGGTGTAATTCCAATATAAGTAGCGCTTACTTGATGACGCCTTCCTCTACGAAGACCTCCTTCAGAATTTTCACACCGCGTTCTACCTGCTCCTTGGTATGAGTAGCCATGAGGGCGAAACGTACCAATGTGTCCTGAGGAGCACATGCTGGAGGGATGACTGGGTTGATGAATACGCCACGGTCGTAAGCCTTCTTGGTTACCTCGAAAGTCTTCATAGCATCGCGCACATAGAGAGGAATGATAGGACTCTCTGTCTCGCCAATCTCAAAACCTTCCTCACGGAAACGCTTCAGGGCGTAGTTGGTAACATCCCACAACTGCTCGAAGCGCTCTGGCTCGTTCTGAATGATGTGAAGAGCCTCCAAGGCTGCTGCTGTGGCTGCTGGAGTGTTGGATGCACTGAAGATATAAGTACGGCAAGAATGACGCAGGAAGTTGATGGTGTCCTTGTCTGATGCGATGAAACCACCGATAGACGCCAGACTCTTGGAGAATGTACCCATGATGAGGTCGACCTCGTCGGTAAGACCAAAGTGATCGCATACGCCACGTCCCTGCTTGCCAAACACACCCAGGCCATGAGCCTCGTCCACCATGATGGAGCAGTTGTACTTGTGCTTCAACTTGACAATCTCTGGCAAGTTGGCCAGGTCGCCCTCCATAGAGAAGACGCCATCGACAACGATCAGCTTGATAGCCTCATGAGGCAAGGTCTTGAGTACGCGCTCAAGGTCCTCCATATCATTGTGCTTATAGTGCAGCTGGGTTGCAAACGAAAGACGGCGGCCGTCTACGATACTGGCGTGGTCGCGGTCGTCGCAGATGATATAGTCATTGCGGCCTACCACACAAGCCAACACGCCCTGGTTGACAGAGAAACCTGTAGAGAAGCACAGGGTCTCATCCTTGTGCATGAACTCGGCCAACTCCTTCTCGAGCTGTACGTGAAGGTCGAGGGTTCCATTGAGGAAACGGCTTCCTGCACAACCAGAACCATACTTGTCGAGAGCAGCCTTAGCTGCATCGATAACACGCTGGTCGTTGGTCAAACCCTGATAAGCATTGGAACCGAACATCAAAATCTTATGTCCGTCGATGTCGGTAACTTCCGTCATCTGCTTACTGGTGATCTCACGGAAGTATGGGTACACACCGGCAGCCATATACTTCTGAGGTTCACGATAATTCTTGTATTTTTCTTGTAATTGTCCCATTATGAATAGGTGTACTTTTTATAATTTCTAAGTTTACAGGGTGCAAAGATACAAAAAAGAACTAATATATCGTGATTTTTTCCAAGAAAGTTGATTTTTAGTGTTTTTTTAGGGTCTAAAAAGGCGTTTTTATACTAATTTTATTACTTTTGCAACTGAATATTCATAAAATTCTGTCTAATTAGATGAAGAAGAAGATCGTTTTTATCATGAATCCTATCTCGGGCACGGCAAGCAAAGCATCCATCCCCAACCTGATAGATAGCATTCTGGACAAGGACCGCTTTGAGTACGAGATAAGAACTACGGAAAGAGCCGGACACGCATCGGAAATTGCTTCCGAGGCAAGAGAGGCTCATGTTGACATTGTGGTGGCTGTGGGAGGTGACGGTACTGTCAACGAAGTGGCAAGAGCCATCGTACACTCCGACACAGCCCTGGGAATTCTGCCTTGTGGATCGGGCAACGGACTGGCTCGTCACCTCATGCTGCCCATGAACCTGAAAAAGAGTATTGAGATCATCAACCAATGCGAGATTCACGACCTCGACTATGGGGTCATCAACGGCTATCCTTTCTTCTGTACCTGCGGTATGGGATTTGACGCCTTCGTAAGCATGAAGTTTGCCGAAAGCGGCAAACGAGGACCCATCAGCTATGCTGAGAACATTCTGAGAGAAGGACTGAAGTATCAGCCTGAAACCTACACCCTCGAGGACGAGACGGGAACAAAGCAATACAAGGCTTTCCTCATCTCGTGTGCCAACGCATCGCAATATGGCAACAACGCCTATATCGCTCCACAGGCATCGATGAGCGACGGACTGATGGACGTGGTCATCATGGAGCCTTTCGATGTACTGGAGGCTCCGCAGGTAAGTTTCGATATGTTCAACAAGACGCTCGACAAGCACTCCAAGATTAAGTCGTTCAGATGCAAAAAGCTGCATATCAACCGCACCAAGCCTGGTGTCATCCATTATGACGGCGACCCGGTTATGACGGGTGCTGACATTGATGTGCACTTGGAGGAGAAAGGCATCAAGATTATCGTCAACCCATTTGCCGACAAGAGTGCCCGGAAACCCAACGCCATACAGTCGGCCTTTGCCGATTTCTTCAATGGTCTCAATGCCGTGAGAAGCGACATCAGAGAGCAAGGAAGAAAGGTGGAGGCGCTGAGCAAACTCGTGCAGAGCAAACTGAACTTATGATGCTTGACGAAGGAGTTAAAAAGTTAAGGAGTTTAAGGTGTTAAGGAGTTAAGGAGTTAAGGAGTTAAGACAAATGCCTTTAAGGGATTGTTTAATTTCAAGTCCACTTAAGCATTTGTCTTAGCTCCTCAGCAACCGCAGGGAGCGATAACTTCTTAACTTCCTTGAAATCCCTTGAAAACTCCTTTGAAATCTACTTGATATAAAATTCTTCCGTTAACCGGGAATACCATTCCGAACGACTGCCATCCGGCAACTGGAGCACTTCTGTAGACTCCTCAAAGTTGCCCATACGGCTACGGGAGAAGGTAAGAAGAAGCCGTTTGGGAGCCTTGCGCTCCACAGTCTTCACCATACATTTGCGAACAAGCGTAAAGCCCTTATAATAAGCCTCTTCCTCCACCCTGCCAAACACTTCTGTGGGTACAACAATCGACAGGAAACCATGTTCCGTAAGCAGACGTCTGGCTCCGGCAAAGAGGTCGGCAAAAGGCAGTGTGTCTGTATGCCGGGCAAGCGAGCGCTTGACATCAGGATTTTTCAGACTGTCGACAAAGAAAGGCGGATTGCTGACGATGGCATCGTAAGGCTGGGAAGACAGAAAATCCTGCAGCGGACAATGACTCACATGCACACTTCCGGCAAAAGGACTTGCCGCCACATTCTCGGCAGCCTGCCTGCAAGCCTCCTCGTCAATATCGATGGCATCGACTACTGACTGCGGAAAACGCTGAGCCATCATGAGTGCTACGAGACCTGTCCCCGTACCTATATCCAGCACCCTGCTGCCTCCCAAAGCCCATGCTCCCAAGAGTACGCCGTCTGTGCCTACCTTCATGCCGCACTTATCCTGCATGATTCCAAAATGTTTGAATTGAAAATCTGCCACCGTTTCTTGTTTTTATTCTGATTTACGCAACTTTCGCTTACCTCAGGAAAAACGCAAACAAGTCTGTTTTATTTTATCATTTTTACAAAAAAATGCCACGAATATATTAAAATATCTATACCAACCCCTCTGAATTCAATAAAAATGACTACCTTTGCACCCTAAAAAGAATTCTAAAAACGAATATGAACAGAAAACAAAATACACAATTTCAAATGATAGCCGATTTTGACGGCGATGCTTCTGTATTGGTGGCAGAAAGAGAATCAGGAGAATACCCTATTCTCTGCACACGCAATCTCGTCATCTTTCCTACCGTTCTGGCACCCATCATCGTGGGAAGACCCCAGAGCGTTCAGCTTGCCCAAAAGCTAATCGAAAATCCAGACAAGGTATTCTGTATCTTCTGCCAGAAAGATGAGGCTACAGAAAACCCCACATCTGGAAACCTCTATAAGACTGGTGTGTTTGCTAAACTCATAAAAACAGTTGAACTGCCAGGAGTAGAATCAGGTAACATAACCATCGTGGTACAGGCTCTTGGCAGATGCCGACTCGAACAGATCACATCAACAAGTCCTTACTACAAAGGACAGGTAACCAGTCTGCCAGAAAAGTGGCCCAACCTGGAAGACGTGCATTTCCAGACGCTGTTGGACACACTGCATCAGGAAACAACCAACTTCATACATGCCTGCGATGATATGCCCAATGAGGCTGAATATGCCCTCAACAACATATCCAACCCCATGATAGCTGCCAACTTCATCTGCAGCAACATGCCTTTCAGCATAGAGGACAAGATGGAGATGCTGGAGAAAGACAACCTCAGCGACCGTCTTTACATCGCTCTGAAAGCCGAGCACAAAGAGCTGCAGCTGCTGAGCATACAGTCGGACATCAAGCAGAAAACACGCTTCGACCTCGACGAACAGCAGAGAGAATACTTCCTGCAGCAGCAACTCAAGAACATACGCGAGGAACTGGGGGGAGACGAGAAGAATCCTGAGCGAAAAGAACTGGCGGAAAAGGCCAAGAACAAGAAATGGAACGAGACTACAGCCAAGGCGTTCAATAAGGAATTGAACAAGCTCGAAACCATCAACCCACAGAGCCCCGACTACTCTATCCTCGTCAACTACCTGCAGACCATGGTAGACTTGCCTTGGAATGAATACACTCAGGACAACCTGAGCCTCAAGCATGCCAAGAAAGTTCTCGACAAAGCGCACTATGGCATGGAAAAGGTTAAGGAACGTATCTTGGAATACCTGGCTGTAAGATCGCTGCGAGGAGACCTGAAGAGCCCTATCCTCTGCCTCTATGGCCCTCCAGGAGTTGGCAAGACAAGTCTTGGAAAGAGCATCGCCGAGGCGATGGGCAGAAAATATGTGCGTATGTCATTGGGCGGTCTGCACGACGAGTCGGAGATACGAGGACACCGCCGTACCTATATAGGAGCCATGCCCGGACAAATCATCAAGAACATTCAGAAGGCTGGAAGCAGCAACCCTGTATTCATCCTCGACGAGATAGACAAGGTGACACAGAACACCATCAACGGAAACCCGGCATCGGCTCTGCTCGAAGTGCTCGACCCAGAACAGAACAATGCCTTCCACGACAATTATCTCGATACAGACTACGATTTGTCGAAGGTGCTCTTCATTGCTACTGCCAACGATATCAGCAGTATTCCACGTCCGTTGCTCGACCGTATGGAGCTCATCGAGGTGGGCGGATACATCATCGAGGAGAAGGTGGAGATAGCCAAGCGACACCTGGTGCCACGCGAACTGAAGAATACCGGTCTCGACAAGTATGAGCCCAAGATAAAGTTTACCAAAGCTGCCATCGAAGACCTGATAGACCACTATACACGCGAAAGCGGAGTGCGCCAACTCGAGAAAGCTATCAACAAGGCTTTGCGCAAGATGGCATACAAGCTGGCATATACCGATGAACTGGAGAAGCCTACCATCACTCCTGCTGAGGTGGAAGAGCTGTTGGGCAAACCTATCTTCACACGCGACATCTATCAGGGAAACCAATATGCTGGCGTGGTAACAGGACTGGCATGGACATCGGTAGGAGGAGAAATCCTCTTCATAGAAACCTCGCTCAGCAAGAGCAAGGCTGCCAAACTCACCCTGACAGGAAACCTGGGCGACGTGATGAAGGAATCGGCGGTCATTGCGCTGGAATATGTCAAGGCGCACGCCGACCTCTTGGGCATAGACTATCGTATCTTCGAAAACTGGAACATCCATATCCATGTGCCCGAGGGAGCTACTCCTAAAGACGGTCCTTCTGCTGGTATCACCATCGCTACAAGTATCGCATCGGCCCTGACACAGCGCAAGGTACGAAAGAACACAGCCATGACAGGAGAGATAACACTTCGTGGAAAAGTTCTCCCCGTAGGTGGCATCAAGGAGAAGATTCTGGCCGCCAAGCGAGCCGGCATTACCGATATCGTGATCTGTCAGGACAATAAGAAAGACATTGAGGAGATTCCTGAGATCTATCGCAAGGGAGTGGAATTCCACTATGTGGAGAATGTTGCCGATGTATGGCACTTCGCGCTCACCGACGAAAAGGTGGAACATCCCATCGATTTCACGATTCCCGAGGATGCGAAGAAAGGAGAGTGAGAAATCAATATAAACAAGAAGAATGAAATTCGAACTACAAGTAACAGATAAAGCCAGTGATGCACGCACAGGCATCATCACCACCGACCACGGACAGATAAAGACTCCTATCTTTATGCCAGTGGGAACTGTCGGATCAGTGAAAGGTGTGCACTTCGAGGAACTGCGCCAACAGGTTAAGGCACAGATCATCTTAGGCAACACCTACCACCTATACCTACGACCAGGACTCGAGGTCATCAAGGCCGCAGGCGGACTGCATGGCTTCAACGGATGGGACCGACCCATCCTGACAGACAGTGGCGGATTCCAGGTGTTCTCGCTTACAGGCATCCGAAAGTTGCGTGAGGAGGGGTGCGAGTTCCGCTCTCACATCGACGGAAGCAAGCACATCTTCACACCCGAGAACGTGATGGACACTGAGCGAATTATTGGTGCCGACATCATGATGGCGTTCGACGAGTGTCCTCCTGGACAAAGCGACTTCCAGTATGCCAAGAAGAGTCTCGAGATGACACAGCGTTGGCTCGACCGCTGTTTCAAGCGCTTCAACGAGACCGAACCGCTGTACGGATATCAGCAAAGCCTCTTCCCCATCGTGCAGGGCTGCACCTTCCCCGAACTGAGAAGAGAGGCGGCCAAATATGTGGCAGACAAGGGAGCCGACGGAAATGCTATCGGTGGACTTGCCGTAGGCGAGCCCACTGAGGTGATGTACGAAATGATAGAGGTGGTGAACGAAATCCTGCCCAAGGACAAGCCGCGCTATCTCATGGGTGTGGGTACACCACAGAACATACTCGAGGCCATAGAACGAGGAGTGGACATGTTCGACTGTGTGATGCCAACCCGCAACGGACGCAACGCCATGCTCTTCACCTACAACGGAACGATGAACATGCGCAACAAGAAATGGGAAATGGACTTCAGTCCCATAGACCCTGACGGATGCGACATCGACCGTATCACAACCAAGGCTTACCTGCATCACCTCTTCAAGGCACAGGAACTCCTGGCCATGCAGATAGCAAGCATACACAACCTGGCCTTCTATCTGCGACTCGTCACCGATGCGCGACAGCACATCGAGCAGGGAGACTTCGTGCAATGGAAAAATTCGATCATCGACCAGCTGGGACAAAGAATATAAAGACCACAGGCTGGGAGAACAAACGCAAAGACCACAGACAGACTGGTCGAACAAAAAAAAGACCTATTAAAAGGTCAAAAACATAAAATGAAGACATTTCATCAATTAAGAAAACATCGCAGGCTCTATAAAGCCAAAAGATGGTTCGGACAACACTTTGCTGGGCTCATACACTTCACACAATGGCTCGCAAAGAAGTTGGCCTTCCTGCGTATACTCAGGTTCCTGAACCCATTCAGGTATATCAAGCGCATGGACTGGTACATCATCAAGAAGTTTGTAGGCACATACTTCTTCTCTATCCTGCTGATTATCTCGGTGGCTATCGTGTTCGACGTAAACGACAACCTGCCTAAATTCACCGAGAATCATGCACCGCTGAGGGCTATCGTCTTTGACTATTACCTCAACTTCGTGCCTTACTTCGCCAACCTCTTCAGTGCGCTGTTTGTCTTCATTGCCGTCATCTTCTTTACATCTAAGATGGCTGGCAACTCTGAGATTATCGCCATCATGGCATCAGGCATCTCATTCAAGCGGCTGTTGCGCCCTTACATGATTACCTGCATCATGCTCTCGGCCATGTCGTATGCCCTCTCTGCCTATGTGATTCCCTATGGAACGGTGGTAAGACAGAATTTCGAAATCAAGTACAAGAAGAAGAGCAAGAACACATCGGCAGAAAACGTACAGCTGCAGGTGGACAGGGGCGTCATCGCGTATCTGCAGCACTACGACAACCAAAGCAAGAAAGGCTTCGGCTTCTGCCTTGACAAGTTCAAGGACAAGAAATTGGTAAGCCACCTCACCGCCATGGAGGTGCAGTACGACACCATCTCCGACTCCAAGTACCACTGGAAAATAAGAAACTGGAAGGTACGACAGCTCCAGGGACTGAAGGAGCACATCACCAGCGGAGCCGAGAAAGACACCATCATCATGATGGAACCCACCGACCTGGTATACTCCAAGGGACAGCAGGAAACATTTACCAGTCCTGCACTGAAGGATTATATCTCCAAACAGATCAACCGAGGTTCGGGCAATGTGGTGCAATACCAGGTGGAATATCACAAGCGAATTGCAGCCTCATTCGCCTCCTTCATCCTTACCATAATAGGTGTGTCGCTCTCGTCGCGCAAGCGCAAAGGTGGAATGGGAACATCGCTCGGCATCGGACTGGCACTGAGTTTCAGCTACATCATGCTGCAAACCATCTCTGCCACATTCGCCATCCAGGACAACTTCCCGCCTATGCTGGCTGCCTGGATGCCCAACTTCCTCTTCGCATTCGTGGCATACTTCTGCTACCGCAACGCACCGAGGTAAGTATTAATG
>ERZ1035048.621-NODE-621-length-10731-cov-6.768921_pt1 | contig 10731 bp, 12 predicted proteins | sample MGYA00520587_ERZ1035048 | MGnify/ENA primary metagenome ERZ1035048 (study PRJEB33766, sample SAMN09781693) | gut metagenome | biome: gut microbiome | host: Homo sapiens | place: Madagascar | study: EMG produced TPA metagenomics assembly of the PRJNA485056 data set... | reverse complement strand
TTGTTCTGTTGACTATTCTCTACAAAAAGAAAAAAAAAAGATGATTGGCCATTTGTTGTCCGAGGTTGGATTAGATCTTAATAAAGAATGTTCCTCTGTTTTATCTGGTGGGGAAAAGCAAAGACTCGCTCTTGCTAGGGCTCTAATAAAACAACCTAAAATACTACTCGCGGATGAGCCAACCGCAAACCTTGATAAAAGAAACAAAGAAAAAATAATGAATATTTTAAATTCATTTAACAATGACGGTGGTACCATTGTTATGGTAACACATGACCTAGAACTATTAAATAGCAATATGAAAGTTATCATGCTTAATAATTGTTGATTTATGCTGTATATTAACAAACCTATTAGCAGATAGGCGTATTGATTGGCATAGGGGACGGTGCAGACCGTCCCCTATGCTAAATAACTGATCCTAATACCGCTACACTTCAGCCAGTCAATGTTTTCCACCGGGGAATGGGCTTACTGTTTCCATAAAGTGACGAACCTTTTTCAACAGTTGCCACATTGAACGGCACTGGTGATTTCGGGTTATTGTCTCATGAAGCGCCTGCCACAGCCGTTCGACATGATTGACCCACGGCGAGTAAACCGGCTGATAAATCACCCTGAACTTTGGGGTTGCTTTCAGCCAACGCAACGTTTCACGGCTTTTGTGGATGATGTCGTTATCGACAATAAGCGTAATCGTTTTTGCCCGCCGGTATGTCGCCTTCAGGTGTTTTAACCGTCTGATTAATAAGGATGAACCTTTACTGTTTCCACCAACATAGCAGACTTTACCCGTACCGCTGTGCAGCGCACCGGCAAGACAGTACTTTTCATGCTGGCCCGGTGTGACAACGCGCTTTTGCTGCCCGCGTAACTGCCAGTCAGCGCCGGTTTCGGGATTGAGGTGGATATCCACTTCATCTTCGTAAAACACCGGATTTTCAGGGCTGCAACTGACCTGCGCCACACTGATTGCTGTCATTTTTTCTTCTTTATTCGGCTCCCGAATGCGTAATGTCGGCGCTGCTCTTCGCCATACCCGTCCGGCAGCAGGCTACCACCGCTGTATGGTTGATGCATGTAACGAACAACCAGTTATCTCGCGGATTTTTATCGCCAGCAGTTCGGTACTCCAGCGGGAACGCTGATAACCAAAATCGCCGGGAGAATGCTTAACAGGCTCACGCAGCAATGCGCAAATATGCTCAGACGGCCAGCGCCTCCCACGTCCTGACGGCTATGACTTCAGGCCTTCAGCACCATACAGCGTAAACCAGTTAATCCGGCGGCCGGTCGACGAGCGGGCACAGCAGAGCGTTCTGGCAACATGACTGACGGTGTCACCACGATGCAGCATCAGCATGGCGGTGAGCCGCCGGGCGTGGTGTTTTATGGATCGTTTTCTGCATGAAGCGTCGTTCAGTTTTGGGTATTGGTGCTATGCCCGGCACTGGCTCAGTCCGGCTGGTGATCTGGGATATTCAGCGATTGAGCTGATCGCATAAACCGGACTGAGTTCCCCCCTAAGTGATCTACTATTCCGAACAGTTATTTAGTCCAGAATATCTTGAGGCCACCAAGAAAACGGAACCTATGGTCACTTCTGTTTTCTTATTTTATGCGAAAAATATTATATGGAAATGTCGTAATTATATACATCTTATCGAAAGTGATTTTCTGCATAATCATTATTATGTTTATATTAATCATGGGTAGGATTGCATATAAATCAGTCACTATGCTGAGTCTGCAACCTTCCTGCGTAAAGTCAAACGGTCAGGGGGACGGTGACGCCCCGGGCCGGAATTCACGTAGCGCATCCTCCCCTTCTCTGCTCCCTCCCCTTTGGTTCGATCCTGTTTGTCCTGGCATTACCCCAAAACGGCAAACCAGCCCTCAGCCCGCGCCACGACTGGCTTAATACGGGATCCCTGCTGCAAAACGCGCCTTTACGTATTTGGTTTTACCCGCAATAATGCGTGATAAGCAAATAAAAGGATCCGCGCGCTGCGATTTATTGTCGTGGAAGGATCCGGGCGTTCAGGTCAGAATACCTGTATCCATAAACAGTGCGTGTGCTACGTGAAAAATAACTCATGAACAATGTCATTCCCCTGCAGAATTCACCAGAACGCATCTCCCTGTTACCCATTGCGCCGGGGGTGGATTTTGCAACTGCGCTCTCCCTGAGAAGAATGGCCACTTCCACGGGGGCCACACCGGCCTACCTGCTGGCCCCGGAAGTGAGTGCCCTTCTTTTCTATATGCCGGATCAGCGTCACCATATGCTGTTCGCCACCCTCTGGAATACCGGAATGCGTATTGGCGAAGCCCGGATGCTGACGCCGGAATCATTTGACCTGGATGGAGTAAGACCGTTTGTGCGGATCCTGTCCGAAAAAGTGCGTGCGCGACGCGGGCGGCCACCAAAAGATGAAGTGCGACTGGTGCCGCTGACGGATGCCAGTTTTGTGCGTCAGATGGAAAGCTGGATGGTGACCACCCGCCCCCGCCGGCGGGAGCCGTTATGGCCGGTCACGGATGAGACAATGCGCAACTGGCTGAAACAGGCGGTGAAGCGGGCTGAAGCTGACGGCGTGCATTTTTCGATTCCGGTCACACCACACACCTTCCGGCACAGCTATATCATGCACATGCTCTATCACCGCCAGCCCCGGAAAGTCATCCAGGCACTGGCTGGTCACAGGGATCCACGTTCTATGGAGGTTTATACCAGAGTGTTTGCGCTGGACATGGCTGCCACGCTGGCAGTGCCTTTCACAGGTGACGGGCGGGATGCTGCGGAGATCCTGCGTACACTGCCTCCCCTGAGGTGACGGCATACGCGCTTCCTTATATAAGCGGTGATCAGCAGAACAGACATAACATAAGCTGGAGCATGTATATAAGCTGTAGTGAGTAAGTCATGTTTTATGAAGGGAGCAATGCCTCAGCATCAGGTTACGGGATCACTTACGTAAGGGACAGGCAGATGGCAGCTCAGCTACAGACAGCACTGCAGGAAACAGAATATAAACTGCAGTGAGCAGAGCACTCACTGCACCGGTTAATATAAGCTGTAGTCAGTAAAGGAGCGCTCTTCACTGACTACAGTTTATGTTCAGCGGGATTTGAAGAGTTTTTCCAGGTCATCCAGCGTGATGCCCAGTTTTTCAAGCAGGGCAAGCTTCTCCGCCATCTCCGGACTGACTTTTTCCGCAGATGAAGGTGGCAACGGATTTTCCTTACTCTCATCATTCGGCGCTTTTAACCGGGGACGCCGGTAGTGAATACAGAAGAATTTTGTCCGCCCCCGCTGGATCTCCGTATAATCAAGATATCCAATCTCGCGTAACTGCTCCATTGCCCGTCTGACCGTCTGGTTCTGGGAAAATACCGGAGACTTAAGATTGAGGCGGGCACGCAGCCGCGCCAGCGATATCGGTGCCGGATCCCGGGGCAGGCTCTCTATAAAGGTGTAAAGTGCCTGGGCGGACTCCCGTCGCTTCAGGGCATTAATCGCCTTAAGCTGAAGAAGGACCTTTCTGTCAAACTGGTACAGTTCAAAAAGGCGGGGATCAGCCTGTAACTGAACAATATCCCGTTCAGTATCGTAGTAGGCTGACTGTACCAGATGGGTGATGTATTCCCGGGTGTGCTTCTCATCGGTGCGGGAAAAGGAGATCACGGTACCGGCAATGCGTTTCAGGGAAGGGCTGATGCGCTCACGCAGCCTGCGTGATGACTGGCTTGAAGGTATACCACACAGTTTTGCAAACTCGACAAAAGGCAGTTCAACTTTATCGCCAATCACGTTATGGCGGGCAAAGGAATGAATGATCCCCACCCAGGTCTTGAAATCGTTATCCATATCCAGGCGGGGGCCGGTGATCTCAACCTTATCAAATCCCTCAGCCCGGGCCAGGGAAAGACGCGTCAGTTCTTCCGTGGCATCGGTGCGTGACAGTGTATTTTTTTTACTGTTCTTCAGTGACTTAAGGGTCGGGACAAAGACGCCCAGACGCATCAGCGCCACAGGTTGTACGGTGTTGTTATTGTTTGGTGTCAGTGTCACCAGCTCACCGGACGACTTATCCACCTCGCCGAACAGTTTTTTGATGTCTGAATTTTCGTTTTCCAGAAAGCCTCCGCCTGTGGACAGTAAAAGAATAAACAGCAAATCGTGTGTCAGAGCCCTGCTAACTGACTGAAGAAAAACCTGCAGTCTGTATTTAACAGCTGAGTCTGGCGTACTGACCATAGTTTATGTCATTAACTTACTTCAGTATATGTATTACTGAATACAGCTTATCATTAGCATGTTACAGTTTATCAGTAACATGCCACAGCTTATGTGATCGTGGTCCCGGAGCATGAGTGACAAGGTTTACAGCGGTATGAGGATCTTTAATGGATCCTTTGTTGATCATTCATGGATCTGTTTACTGGATCGGACCTCCGGATATGTGGATAAATCATTCCAGAAAAACAGCGTACACAAGTATTTTATGAAAGGGCTTCAGAGCGTACCTGCTCACTGTGACTATTGATACATTGCGCTTCCTCGCCGGTTCGCGGGCATAGCCCGGTCACCGGTCTGCGGCGAGCACTGTTTTTTCTGATGTCTGTCTTTACAGGTAATTTTTGACGAAATCTGCCGTACTTCCTGAACGTACTGTCATATCCGAAACACACCTCATATGTTTGTTTCAATGCCAGGGATTATGTATACAAACTACAGGCAAAGTCTGGTTATCACCGGTGGTGGGCTGCTTCAATAGAAAAGTTGTGAACAGATTGACACCATGCCTGATAACTCTGTCGTGTTGTCAGCGCCAGTGATATAAGGGGGATGCGGATGCCAGTTGAGACGACGGCCATACGTGTGGATGGCGCAGAAGATACCGGGTTCCAGCCCCCGTTTCCGGGCGGCATACAGCAGATTCTCCACCGCCAGACGGCACACGTCATTCAGCAGCCAGCGGTTGCTTTCGGACACCGGCCACAGTGTGTCCGGCAGGGTGAAGACCAGGTGTACCCGGTCGCAGTCAGGAAGACGATTCAGCTGTGTCGCTGTCCACAGGTCTGTGGCCTTCTTTCCGCAGGACGGGCAGGCACGGTTGCCGCATGAGTTGGTCAGGTACTTTACGTGATGACACTCCGGGTTATCACACCCGAACTCTTTTACACCCGGTATCCGTGTGCCGCAGGCCAGCATTTTGGTGACAGCCTCAACCTCGATATCGCGCAGACCGCCCGCATCCGGAAAGGACGTCCAGCACTGATTGGCTGTGAACAGGCGTTTCAGCGGGCGGGGAGTAAAACCGGACAACATGAGGACGGATTAACCCCGGTATTCTGTAGCAGGGTAAGGGCTGCTGTGTCGCCACGGCGCTCCAGGATGGAGGCCGCGCCCATCGCAGGTGGTGGGTCCATGGGTTTGAGCATCTTCATCCGGTCCCATTCACGTTGTGAGAGCTTCTCAGCACCAACAGAGAGCAGAACGGTATCGATACTTTTGCGGGTCAACATAAGGGGATGAGTCCTTAATGAAACAGATCCTCAGAACATACATATTCTGCGGGGCGTGCGGCAACAACAGGACGAACAGAGCCGTTTTTCAGTTTGCAGCCGTCAGGCTGCCGTGGTTCTGAACAGACTCACGGTTTTCATTGCAGGTCAAAAAATTAAATACGATCTCCAGAAATACTCAATATGTGATTTCGCATGCGAAATTTATTGCATATCATTATCGATACTCAAGGATTTATCTGTATACTTTTTATGTCGTCATGAAAGTACGACAAAAAACGCAGTGGCAGATAGCTGCTTCTGCATCTGGCGAAACGCCTGACTCACAGGAGTGTGTATGAAATACCACAATGAATTATTTTCATTACTGAAATACCCTTTTAAGCCGTGCCGCCCCTTCTCAAACATTTCGCATGCGAAATCTTAAGGACTGTTACATGACACTGAAAATCGGACCTATCGGCAAACTTATCGTTGTATGTAGTCAGAAGGGCGGAATCGTTAAATCGCAGTCATCCAGTGAAATCGCACATGACCTTCGTAAAGCTGGTTTCCGTGTGCTTGAAATTGATATGGACTGGACAACTGGTCTGACGGAGAGGGCTTTCCCTGACGGCTTACCTTACGAGATAGAACGCGAACCTTTAAGTAACAGTTTTACACCCGGTGAAGCGAATACATATCAGCTTTTCTTTTCTGAAACAGATATTCGACCGATTGAGCTTCCTGGCGGGCGCTTCTTTATCGGTGCTACCAGTGAACTGAATGAAATTAACTACCGAAACAGCGACTGCATGTTCGACTTCAGGGATCGTATTGAAGAACTGAAGAAGCAGTTTGATTTTATTATTGCTGATTCAGCGCCATCTTATTCAAATGTTATGATCGCAGCGCATATGTCAGCTGATTATCTTCTGATCCCTACCCTGCTGGAGAAGCAGGCCCGTAATGCAGTTGGTAAACAGCTTACTTATATGCAGAAAATTAAGCGGAACTACAATCCTTCGCTGCAGTTCATGGGGACTTATGTGACCCAGACGCAGGTAAAAAATTATAAAAAGCCACTTAAAGAAGGATATCTGGGGCCTATTGATACGCTGAATCTGAATCTCCTCATCGAGATCCTTCAGGGAAAAGGTTACTCTGAAGATTACATTCTTGCCTATATATCATTTGTACCAGCTGCTGCAAAGGAAGCGATCGAACTTGGTCTCTCCTTTGATGAATATGACCCCAAGTATCTTCCTGCAATTCAGTATAAAGAACTTACCCGGAAAATTATTCTGCTCGCAGGGGGTAAGTAATGGTCAAGAAACCGTTTATGAGACGACTCCTGGAGCAGCAGGAAATGAAAAAAAATGCTTCTGTTGTTTCTGATATTGAACAGGTCATTGCAAATAAACAACCAGATGAGCAGAACCATGATATGGCTGCACACCAGATTATGGCGGATATTGCCCGTCCGGATATCGAACCTGATGGACAGATAATCCGTGTCGATATAAATCTGGTTTATGCTGAAGAACAAGTGCGACCTGAAGAAGACTTCGAAGAAGATATTATCGATGGTATGGCTGATACCTTCGAAACGATAGGGATGCTTACCCCGCCTCGTTGTTATCCTCGCGACAGACGTGGTTACCAGATATGGTTAGGTGAAACGCGAGTTCGTACTGCTCGCAAACGTGGTGATACCCATATAGATATTTATGTTGGCAAACCACCACGGGAAAGAAAAGAACGCATCATCGGTCAGCTCATTGAAAACCTGCAGCAGTCAGGTTTAAAACCATTAGCGACAGCAAAATCGTTCTATGAGCTCAAGCATCAGTTCAATATGACGGGTGAACAGATCGCAAAAACAATGGGTAAGCCCACCTCATTTGTCAGTAAACACCTTCGTCTCATTGATGCACCGGAAAATGTCACCGCCCTTCTCCGGGATAAAGTCACATCCGATGTCGATCTGGCATACACATTAATACAGGTAAGTGAAAAGTCTCCCGAAGAGGCCGAGAAGCTTATCGCGGCTGCGCGGGAGTCTGGTATTTCACGTGCGCAGGTTAAAGCTGTTCTTGATGTAGTTAAGAACAGAAGCAAAGGTGAGATTTCGCATGCGAAATCTAAGGCTCAGAACAAAAAAACAACCAAGCCTTCGGGCAGCAATTCTGATGTAAAAACCTGGCAGGTTGTTGTCGAGATAGACGGTCAGCAAGGGGTAATAATGACTGACCGAGAGCCAGACGAGGCTGGGTATGTGTGGGTTAAAATGGAAATTGGTGAGATTTCAGTTGAGGCTTCTGAACTACGCGTCAAAGGGATGCGCTGTCAGTGATGAAATCAACCCCGTTCACCGAAATGGCCACGGCATTCCGTGGCCAAATTGTCCGCCTCTGGACGCTTCGATATCCCGGTACGCAATCCGAAGCAGCTGCCGCATTAACAGAAGCAGCTATCAATCTGGGATATGTTACAAGAAACAGGCCCGTACCCGGCGCAGCGTTACTTTCATGGGCTTCTAACCCAGCTGAAACTCCGTTATGGGCTGCTCAGACAGCGTTAGCATTGATGTTCAGTATCGGCTGGAAGCCAGAAAGTAACCAGGACTGGTGTGGTATGTCAGCGCTGATTTTCAGAGCTAATCGTACACTTCCACTTGAGCAGTTAGTTGCGTCCTTGCCTGATAGCATAGACAGGCAAGTTGTTACCGGATGGTTCGTGGCAGCAATTGAAGAGGATGCCTGCTACCGTTACAACAGGAAATACACATGACCTTTCAAGAGCTTGATGCTTGTATCGCAGGCTCTGGCAGACGTTCTATCGCTTCTGCATTAATCGCTTTTATTCTTGATGCGCTTGATGACGGACAGGACGGAGTAGATCTTGATACCTTCCAGAGCCATACGCGCTTCGTTCGTAATAATGTAACCACGGTAGCCAGTTACCTGCAGCTACATGGAATTATTCATATACTGTATTACCGTGATGGTGCTGCAGAACGTCAGTATGAGTCCGTTAATAATTACGGGCGGTGGGCAAAGCAGCACTATCGTCCTTCTGAGGTTCTTAAACAGCTGCATCGACGTGGTTAAATCAAAAGATTTCGCATGCGAAATCTTTCTAAAGGAGCATTACTATGCTTGAAGAGGATGCCAAGAGAGTATGCAGCCACTGTTTGATAAATGACTCGGTTTTTATTCGCATGATCGCGAACGACCAAAATTCTAACAAACAATGCGACTACTGTTGTAATGAAGACCGGACCATGTCTATGCATGCGCTAGGGAATAAAGTCGACTGGTTGATAGAACAATATTATACCCTAAGTAACTGTTCGGAATAGTAGATCACTTAGGGGGAACTCAGTCCGGTTTATGCGATCAGCTCAATCGCTGAATATCCCAGATCACCAGCCGGACTGAGCCAGTGCCGGGCATAGCACCAATACCCAAAACTGAACGACGCTTCATGCAGAAAACGATCCATAAAACACCACGCCCGGCGGCTCACCGCCATGCTGATGCTGCATCGTGGTGACACCGTCAGTCATGTTGCCAGAACGCTCTGCTGTGCCCGCTCGTCGACCGGCCGCCGGATTAACTGGTTTACGCTGTATGGTGCTGAAGGCCTGAAGTCATAGCCGTCAGGACGTGGGAGGCGCTGGCCGTCTGAGCATATTTGCGCATTGCTGCGTGAGCCTGTTAAGCATTCTCCCGGCGATTTTGGTTATCAGCGTTCCCGCTGGAGTACCGAACTGCTGGCGATAAAAATCCGCGAGATAACTGGTTGTTCGTTACATGCATCAACCATACAGCGGTGGTAGCCTGCTGCCGGACGGGTATGGCGAAGAGCAGCGCCGACATTACGCATTCGGGAGCCGAATAAAGAAGAAAAAATGACAGCAATCAGATTTCACGGGACAGCGCACCTGCCGGGCCGCCTTTAGACGGGCAACCAGCGAGACAAACGACGTAAGGCGTGAGTCGTCCGGGCGTTGATGTGGCATGTTGATGAAATTGATGACTTACAGCGCGTTCTGGCCTGCTTACAGTAACGCCGGCACTTCACTGATTGCGGGCTGAAGCTGCCGCAATACCAGACAAAACAAAGGCAACCGCAGAGGGGCGCCGGAACAGGGGGAAAATTGAGCAATAGAAATCGGTGTTACGCATCTCCAACGATGCCACCTTTGCGGCTGGCGGACAATGCGTAACCGGAAAAAATTCTGGTAAGATCCCAAAATTTGTAATAGGGGTTCCACGCCGCAACCGCCGAAATTTCTATCTACAATTCGCCGAGCCATTGATGATCTCAAAGGGGGCGCTGGCTCGAGGTCGTCCAGATCGGTGGAAAGGGCGAAGCTAATGCTTTCCGCATAAACTCTCGCGTTGGATGGACACAGTCACGCGACAAGTTACATCTGGCCGCTTTCACTGCGCGTGTAATTGTCGATAAAAGCGAACAAAATAGGCTTTGCAGGGGGCTCGGTTCCTGGCGACCTGAAAGCCCCTGGTCAGGGGTATCGGCGCACCTGACTTCCTGAAACGCTCTGTAAGCGTTTTTCGCGCCTTCCATGCCCTGACGGGCATTTAAACCCGGGGGTTGGGGAGTAGTGGAACTCAAAAGGCGGTTAAGCGGTTCAATTGAATGGTCAATAACATGATGCGTGACTGAGGAAAAAAATCAGGCCACTCATCCCGCCGCGAAGCGGTGCGCAATACTGGTGCGGGAAATACCATGAACGTAACCACGCGGTGGCGAATCAGCATCTGAGCAGGCAGCAATGACGTCAGGAAAAAGAAAGTGGGCTGTCACCGTCGTTCAGTGGCAGAAACGGCGATGTTCCGCATCAAAACCTTGTTGGGTGGCCATCTGAGCCTGCGGGGCTATGACGCGCAGGTGGGTGAAGCGATGGCGATACAGAATGACATTGTTGTGTATGCCTGACAGCTCCCGAACGGGTGTACCAGCAGAAGCCATCCTGTCGGCTGACTCTGATTTATTCAACAAAGCCACTCAGACAACGTGTTCACTGACGGTCTGGTTTGATGAATCGGCCCCATGTAGTTGTGAATGCGGATAGTTCCGGCAACAGTGGCCGGCTGACATTAGGGACTTACCGCAAGTCCACGGGGGGCGGTGCTGCCACATGACTTTACTGTGCGTCTGTATGAGTCCGGCGCCACGGCTCGCCGAAAC
>ERZ1035048.618-NODE-618-length-10738-cov-7.557615_pt1 | contig 10738 bp, 9 predicted proteins | sample MGYA00520587_ERZ1035048 | MGnify/ENA primary metagenome ERZ1035048 (study PRJEB33766, sample SAMN09781693) | gut metagenome | biome: gut microbiome | host: Homo sapiens | place: Madagascar | study: EMG produced TPA metagenomics assembly of the PRJNA485056 data set... | reverse complement strand
ACTCAGACCTACGTAGCCGGTGCCGGCTACAGCAACTTTAATGTTCTTAAAAGTATTCATATTGTTGAAAATAATAAAGTTAGAAACAATACTATCAAACGATAGCTATATGATGAAACATGATGTTTCAGTTATTCAAAATTAATTATCTGCTCTTTCTCCAAAAGAAGTGCCAAACTCGAAATAAAGGCTCACTTAGAGCCTCAGCAGGGAAATACCTCACGAGCCTCATATCCCGATACACCCTTTGGAGATTATGTCCAAGCTGTGACCTACCAAACCGATTCCGAGCATCATGCCTTCCGAAGTTCCCGGCTTCCAGTACCTCGTTCAGCACAAACTTACCATACTTCTCATTAGGAGGAACAATAAGGCGAGAGGCAGGCATGCCGAACACCTCCTGCATGATATACATAATGGCACCGGCAAACTTCCACAATCCTAACTCCTTCAATTCCTTCTGCAAGGAAGTAAACATTTCACAGTTAACACTTAACATTGAAAGAACAAAGTAGTAATCAAGAAGTTGTCTCAACCCAATCCCCTCATTCATTAGATGAGCATAGATATGAGTCAACTGGAAGATGAGATTGAATTCCACCGTCGGAATCGCAATTTCCCCTTGCTCTCCCAACATCACCCGATGCGAGAACTGCTCCTCCTTCACCCTCTCATAATATTTCTGAAGCTTTCTGTTATGCCAGAAGCACAGCAGGAAACTTGGGCGATAATGCACTTCAACCTCCACACCCTTATACGATGGGAACTCGATGTGGTGATAGCATGCCTTTTCATGAGGCGAGATAGAGCTGACAAAGGAGATAACCCGTTTATCTCCACCTTCCACCCAGATATCAATATCGCCAGGAGTCCGGGAATAAGGTTTCGGATACATCAATGCATTCCCCTGCCCTTTTAGAATACAGGTTCTAAATCCCTTCTTTCGGAACCACTCAGAAACCTGGATGGCAGCATCGTTCAACCGAGCATTCGCCTTCTCCAACATCTGGCTTTCCGCCATCCATTGGAGCAGCAACTCCTTCTTCATCCCTACATGTTCCGCAGGTAGTTTCTTGATACCATCAAAGAGAACACCCACTAGGCATTGCTTCTTGGCAATAGCATACAGCTCCTCCCAATCCGCTTCCTTTAAGAAAGAAGGTATTTCCTTAGCAGAACCAATGCAGAACCTTAGGAAATCAAAGAAAATCTGAAGTTGCTTCTCCATCCTATTCTTTCACCATGTTCCAGAGGAACAAAGTATTACCGATGATATATCTGCGCCACATACGCTTAGGTTCCTTGATCAAGCGATAGAGCCATTCCAGGCCATGCTCCTGCCACCAGATAGGTGCACGCTCCACGGTGCCAGCAAAGAAGTCAAAGACAGCACCGATGGTACCTACATGACAATGGATGTTCAACTCATTCCAATGAGAGTAAGTCCACTTCTCCTGCTTAGGAGCCGTCATGCCAATCCAGAGCAGATCAGGGTTGGCAGCATTGATGGCATCAATGATTGCCTTGTTGTCCTCATCCGAGAACTCAGGCTTATAAGGAGGCGAATAAGTCACCACCTTCAGGTGAGGATAATCCACGGCAGCACGCTTCACAATCAGGTCGAGTACCTTCTGCGAACTACCCATAAACATCACCGTACCACCCTTTTTCTCCAGCTTGTTCATTTCGAAGAAAAACAGGTCCCAGCCGGCTATTCTTTCCTTCGGCTGACTCTTAGCCTTAATCCACTTGCACGCCTTCACGATACTCACGCCATCAGGAATCAACACATCACCATTAGTCAGAGCATCAGCAAAAAGCTGATCCTTCTTTGCGGTGTTAAAAGAGTGAGCATTTACTGTGTTAATGAGCAATTTGCCCTCTGGTAATGAGGCTAATTCCGCCTTACTACCCAAAATTGTTAATGTTTTTAGTCGAAACATAACTGTATTTGAAATAATTTTGTTATCTTCGCAGCCATAAGCAGCGGGTTCCATCAGAATCCCATCATTTCATGAACAAGAAACAACGATTATGACATACGATATTAATACTATATATACGAAGTATAAGCAGCTTACGAAAAAGCAACGTCAACAACTCCTTGCGGCTCTTCAGTCGCAAGGCATCAACATTGTGAAAATCGAAGCCTACGAATATTCAGATGCCCCAGGCATCAAACATCTGTTTTTCTATTTTGCAGAGGATAGCAAAAAAGCCATCCCCTACTTCATGCTAGACTATAATATATGGGAACAGATTCTAAATGAGATCATATACCTTTAATTTTATTTTTTATGCAGACAACAGATAAAGGAAGTCCTATGCCACAAATAGTATATAGAAAGAAAATTATAATGTTTTTACCATACATAAACGTATATAAGCCTTTTTCACTTGTTTCTTCAAATACTCCAAACTCCATCAACAAGCTATTGCAACAAAAGAATCCTAAAATGTGTAACGCCATAACATAAAAAGAATCTTTTCCTATCCTTGAAATGCAGTTAACAAAGAATGACTTTTCTATTCGCTTTGCTAGGAATGTATAAACATAGATAATAGATAAACTTCCTAACACAAGCCATCCTATATCTTGAAAATCATTTTTTGCCATAGTCAATTGCACATGACTCAATATGAAACATTGAATAAAAGCAAGAAGACATACAGACATCATCCAAGGATTATCAAATGCTACTTTCAATCTTTGCTTTACCAATCTTCCTATATTGATTAGGAACATAGCTGTTATAGCAACATTTACACGATTAATAGTAAAACCAAGTTTTTGAGTAAAAATACAACTAACAACAACTCCTAATAGCAATATTAAGAAAACTATCCATTGTTGCTTGATAGCATCTTCAATAAACTTGTTCACTATCCAAGCCAGCAAACTTAGACCAACCATGGAGTAAATCAATGTATATAAGAACCACATAGCTCCCATAACAAGTTCTCCACTTCCTGCACAAAGCAAAACTTTTCCACATCCAAGAACAATCTCCTTTAAACCATAGTGAATAAACGGGACACTTGTAGCCGGATGTAATCCACCCAAAGGATACCAGCCTATATTTACAAAAAAATTATGAGAAAGAACCGCACAAAGATATATTACAGTAGCAGGAATATAAAGAGACTTCAGTTTCCCTTTGATAAAAGGTACAGGATGAATCATCTTCTCCCACTTCAAATAATATCCAGCAACTATGAAGAATACAGCAACATTCCAAGGATTCATCATCAAGTTTGCTAACCATTCTGGGAAAAGTGATGTAGATTGATGAAAGATAACGATACTAAGCATCGCCCATCCTTTCAAAAAATCAACTGTTACATCTCTGCTATGCCCCCCCATAAAAGGTTTTATACATTTGTTATCTGTCATTATATTTCTATTAAGCATTGAATAAACTATCGTATTTCTTCTGTAAATTTTGCCTAACCATTTCCGAATAATAATGTTCTTTCACCCTTTCATAAGCATCTTTCGAATACTTATCAACAAATTTGCTATCAATTACTTTTGAAACACAATCAGCGAAAGCTTTAGGTGAAAGTTCTCTTACAATTAATCCATCATTAGCAACAACACTCCTGTTAAAACCTTGAGGAGTTGCGATTGGTATCAATCCCCATGCCATCGCTTCTGTCATGGCATTAGAATGTCCTTCATGAGGCTCTGACGTTGGGAACAGATAGAAATGCTTATCTTTCAGATACTCTTTAAGTTGTTCATGATTACATGCTGGATGAAACATCACACAATCAGACAAGCCGTTTTCTACAACATAATCTAATAAACTCTTATAATATTTTTCATCAGTATAATTACCCACTATAGTAAGAGTTGTCTGAGGATACTTTTCATGTAGAATACTCATTGACTTTAACACTATATCCACATTTTTCGTATCAGAAATTCTTCCAAAATACAATAGATTAATATTATCATGAGGCTTAGTTGGATATGCAGAAGGAACAAAATCTGGCATCACATAGTTAGGATAATAGAACTTGTCTTTTCCCAGCACGATACTATCTATCAAATCATAATTTTCAATTCCCTGCGAAAAAACGCAATTACAACTTTTTATAATACTATCAAATGTACACCGATAAGTTTCACTTCCATGAGCATAATAATCATCAGCCCCTCCACCTCTCATTTCATATATGGTTTTATAGCCCAATGATTTAGAGACACCAACAAGGATTCTCTCAAAATATACCATTGGACCATAAAAACCTACTATATGAACAACGGAATTCTTTCTTCGTCCAAATAAAAGAACAAAGAAGAATTTACAGATATTCGAAATCATTTTCAAGAGAAGCAAACATTTATTTGGCAACGAGTGATTTTTTACTCGTTGATACTTCTCTATCAATTTGATTTCATATCCACACTTTTGAAGAAGTTGCAATGTTCTTCTATTACCAACTTCTCCTCCCCCATAAGGTTGTTTTTTCCAATCACCGAAATTGGCAAACAAATATATACGATTAGCCATTCTTTACTTTTTTAACAATAATGCTTTTTTGAAAAAAGACAAAGATTCCTTTCGATAAATTGCCATTTGTTGATCTATACTAGAATAATCAATATCTGTATCATTATCAGTTGTTATTCTGCCAAACATTAAACGTTGCCTCATATTAAAGAAACCTAATAAGCTATCAATGCGAGAGTTTGTCGATTGTCCTTTTTCACGATAGTAAGTAAAGAACTTTTTGTGAAGCATAATGGAAAAGACCGTACCATGAAAGGAATCTGTACAAACATAAGATGCATGATTGATTATATTCACAAAATCATAAGCATTTGCACCCCAACATTGCACGTCACCAAAATTTACATCATGTTTTCGATATTCTTCCATATGGGGCATGCTTATAATTTTCATCCCCATATTACGTGCAAACTCAATAGCGAAATCTCTTAAATCTTTTCTTGGGCCCAATAAATAACAAAAAATATAAGGTTCATCAGGAATAGTTAATGTTGATTTTTTTGCAAAATCAAGCCACTCACTACGGGTAAGAAGCATTGTTGGATCAGCAACAACGGTTGCAGATTTATTAGATAATAATTCTACTATTTCCTTGGCTTTCTGTTCTCTTACAGAAATCATATCAAGACGTTCCAAATATTTTTTTGTACCCTTATGTTGAATATAAGGAATTTTAGAAACCCCATAACTTGAAGAGTATGAAAATTTTGCAACAGAATCATCAACAAATAACAAATTCCAATAGTTACTATAAAAACCATATGGTCGCCAAACCTGATCACTACCGACAAATACTGAATCAAAACTCTTTGAACCTTCACATAATTTCTGATAGCCCTTGTATTCTCGAAATAATGGCACAAACTCTTTTTCCTTAAAAGCATTTGTTGCATTGAAACGAATCTGTAAATTATGTGCATAATCTACATGAATTCTTTTGAACAATCTTGCCTTAATTTTTTTCTTAATTAATTCAACACCACCACTCAATAACAAACCAGGAGCAATTTTTATCCAATCTGTTATTGAACGCTGTTTTTTATATTTTATTATGGTTAAATCATGACCGAATTTTTTAACGATCTTTATAGTAGCATACGCTTGAAGTGCAGAACCATAATTATTATGATTTAGATCTGACACTATTACTGCTCCGACTTTCATATTTTATTCTTCTTTATAAATTTAATAACAAACCAAAGATTTTCGTTTCTTCCAATAAATTGCTGGAATCTATTTATATAATACAAAATAACAACTTTCAATGTTAAATGCCCCTTATAATCTTCATTATAAATTGGCACTTTTTTCCCTAGCTTTTTTAATAAAGTTACGAAACCTGCATTACGCAGTTTTTTCATTCGCGCAGAAGGTTGCGATTTGTTAATTATATTTATATCAACCTTATCCAAATAAATGATATTATCTTCCATGCATTCTTTTAACAATTTATTCCAAGAAAGATTTCTCACTATAATTGAGTTAATACCAATCTTATCCTTATTATATGGTTTTACATTTATATCGCCAAAAGAAATATCCGAAAGTTCGCCATAATGATCAATACAAAGAAGACATCTCCGAGGAACAAATATAGAACGTAAAGGATGGCAATATTTACGATAATCCTGATAGTAATCAAAAGCATGACCATTGTCATCAATACCTGATGCAACTAGTCCACCCTGATTACCCCTATCACGATAAGAAAGATAATTAATATTTTTTATACTGATACCTCTTTCACGTAAGACATAGTCAGTAAACTTAAAAGTTCTGCTAGAAGAACAATATATGGCAAAATGTCCTACAATTTTATTTCTCAGTCTTTTATCAAGAGACTCTGCTTTGCGAAAGCCTTGTATATGACAAGGAAGACCAACTACTATATATCTTGTCCCTTGGGCTTTTTTTAGTTCAATGACAGCATCATTTAATACCACCGGAGAGTATTTTGAACTTTTTGCCTGCAGAATTTCCTCCCTTGTTGTTGCAATAAAAGACTTTACTTTCAAAGGAGATTTTTTGTCAAACTTTGTAACAACAGCTCCATCTATGTATTTTTTATCCAATAGCCAAACAAGAAATTGAGTTATCATTCCGCCTGAAGCAGAATGATAACGAATTTCAGTATCTAGACTATAACCAACATATGATTCCAAATAAGGTCCCACATATTTATCATCTTTGTGTTCTGTATTTTTAAAAAGTTCACTTTTTAGATCAATACCAACACCAGGACAAGAATCAAAACATCTGTGGCATCCATTCTCATTTTTGCATAAAGAATTATTAACAACTGGACGAAATGTACCCTCAGTTACAATAAAAGATATTGCATTACTCGGGCACATTCCCTCACATATTCCACACCCAGTACACAAATCATGGTGTACAGTATAGGTAATATTAGGAGTTTTCATATAATGTATGTCTATTATATATCAAACAACTAGTCTTTTCCAAATAGCACCTCTTTTAAACTATCCAAGAAAGCATGCCCCCAAAGTTTATCAGGCTCAACAAAATTACCCTCACCCCACTCATTCCAAGAACGAAGAATAATGATTTTGTGCTCATCTTCTTTATTTTGGACAGCATCAACAGCCATTTGAACATGTTTTTTCCAATATTCTGGTGTATTATTATACCATATAACAGCTCTTCTGCCAGAACGAGGACTACGATCCCATCCAGGAATAATACAAGGATAAATAAACTCCTCTTTATCTCTCTCTGTTATAAGGTCTTTGTACAACTTCTGATAATCATACTTATCCAAAGGAACTATATCCAATTTTCTTCGGATTTTATGCTCTATAAGCTTAGTATACTTTCCTTTCGCTTTAGTTTCAGCAACCCACTTTCCACTATGCGCAACCGCATTATATCCCAATTTAAATTCGCCATCAATTGCATTTTCCCAACTATCAGACAAACCTACAAAATGCATTCCTGGGAAACCATTTTCCCTAGCAAGTTTGTTCCATAAATCAAAGAAATGCTTACAATCAGGAATGTCTTTGGCATTATATACCAAGAAAAAAGGTTTACCATCTACTTTAATATAACGATGGTCTTTAAATGCTTTCAAACAATAGTTAAAGTGAGCAATATAATCTTCGTCACCAGGATATGTCTGCTCACATATCATACCGTCCTTTCTAAAGTTCTTCAGAGTTGTCCATGTACTTGTTTTCCAATGATGATTCGCCCATCCTAAACAAAAAGGAAAATCAGGTTTTCCTGACATTAAAACTTCATCAAATGGTCTCTCTAACAATCGTTTTCCATTTCCAAACCAATAATGCCAATACATAAATCCTTCAACTCCGGCATCTTTAGCCAATTGAGCCTGCTCCTCACGAACTTCTGGTACACGAAGATCATAAAAGCCTAAATCAGCAGGGATTCTTGGTTGAATATGTCCCTTAAATAAAGGTTTAGCCTGTGCGACATTTATCCATTCGGTATATCCTTTTCCCCATACATCATCATTCTCTGGAATTGGATGAAATTGAGGAAGATACATTGCTATTACTCTTGCTTTTGGTTTCATCTTTGTATAATTAATTAAATGAATTAAAAATATCAACATACTGTTGTGCAATATCAATATAATCATGATATTGTTCAACAAATTTTCGTCCTTTAAGACCTAAGTCTTCTATTTCGTCCTTTCGTGATATAATATCTTTTATCACATCACAAATTTGATCAACATCTGGACATATATTAAAAACAGGATTATATTCATATCCATATTCCTCGTTTGCAATCGGCTCGGCTCCTCCCATTATTATTTTTCCCTTCAAAAGAGAGAACAAGCCATTCATTGCAATAGAGTAACTGTTTGCGTCATCAACAATAACGTTTGTACGTTCAACAACTTTCATATATTCATTAAATGGAAGTCTTCGTGCGCAAATAAATTCAGCCTTGTCTGAGTAATCTTTTCGCATCTTATCGAAAGCTGGTTCTATGAATCTAGTACCTTTACACATTCTGTTAACTCCATGATAGAATACAATTTTATTGTTATGCAGACGATTTGGTTTATACTCTAACTGATTAATATTAATTGGAATACGCACGGTCTTCGTAAACGTTTTATACTTTCTGAAAGGTTCAGCATATTCATACCATATAGGAATATAACCCGTAATAGATTTCATTAAATAGTCTTCCCATGCTCTCAATTTTGCATTATGATAATAGACAGGATTTTGGGACTCTTCAAAATAACCTTCCATGTAATAATGATATTTTTCTTTCGAATCATACCAATAATCAAATAGCATAGCACTTATTCCTGAACCACTAAGAAATACCTTCTTATTATGCTTAAGCAGATATTCATAGATAGGTTTATTCAACCAAATATGATTTGCACTGAAATTAGTCGGAGCAATCAATAAAACTACATCATATCCTCTTAGCAAATTCTTATGCATCCACATGTTGGCCGCACCAAATAAAGGCTTGAATTTACCTAATTTGGTTTTAGTATTTGCATCCCATCTGAAATCGGAAGGGAAGTTTTTGTATCCATTACCATCAGATACTAGAAAAACATCATGTCCCAAAGCGACCAATCCATCTTTCAGGCAATTAAAGAATCCACTATATTCTCCAAACAATAATATTTTCATACTTATCGTTCTATTATATCTTCATTACTCAGAGGAGCGTAAGGTCCCTCTTTTACCTCAAACATAACTGTTCCACTCTCTAACACCTCTACTGAATGCCACTGGCCTTTAGGAATATGAACGCCATATACACCATCTTTCGGTGACAAGACAAAGGTTTCTGTAATGTCGCCCACTTGATTGTGAAAATAAACATTCATTTTTCCTCTTACCAACAACATGGTTTCAGCCGTATTTTGGTGTCTCTGGATAGGAACAATAGTTCCTGGCTCCATCGCATTGAACAGTCGCTGAACCTTAGAATCCAAGGATTCATGCAAATTGAAATTCATGCGAAGGCGAGGTGATTCCTTTGCCTCCGCAGAAACTTTATCTAATAATGCTTGATCTAGTAACATTACTTAAAACTATTAATGGCATCAACTACAATCTTGGCATCTTCCATCGAAATCACCTGATTCATAGGAATGGACAACTCCTGATTGTGAATTTTCTCTGAAATTGGCAACGAGAGCTGAGGAACATTCCATGGCTCCTTTTCATAACACTCCTGATGATATGGTGGTATTGGATAATGAATCAAAGTCTGAACACCCTGTTCCTTCAAGTACTCCTGCAATTCATCACGGCGCTCGCAGAAGATAGGGAACTGGTGATATACATTGTTCTCATCATCAATCTTTGCTGGCAATGTTATCAGTGGATTATTGATATGCTCATAATAATAAGCTGCCAATTTCTGGCGCTGTGCATTATCCTCATCCAAATACTTCAACTTGACATCAAGCACAGCTGCATCCAACTCACTCATACGGCTATTAATACCTGTATATTTGAACACATACTTCTTCTGACTACCATAATTAGCCAAAGCACGAATCACTGAAGCAAGCTCCTTGTCACTAGTAGTCACCGCACCAGCATCACCAAAGGCACCAAGATTCTTGCCAGGATAGAAACTATGTGCACCAGCATCACCCAAGGCACCTGTCTTTACACCCTTCCAAGCACAACCTTGACTCTGAGCACAATCTTCCATCAACTTCAAATTATGCTTCTTGCAAATCTCACCCAACTTGTCATTATAAGCAACACGACCATAAAGATGTACTATCATCACACCTTTTGTCTTAGGAGTGATTGCAGCCTCAATCTTGTCAATATCAATTTCAAGATGCTCAAATGTTGGCTCAACCAAAATAGGAGTCAGATTATTCTCTGTAATAGCAAGAATTGTTGCAATATAAGTATTAGCAGGAACAATGATTTCATCACCTTCCTGGAAAATACCCAACTCCTTATATCCACGGATAATTAAACGCAAAGCATCCAATCCATTAGCAACTGCTACACACTCATCAGTACCAATATATTGAGCATAGTCTTTCTCAAACTGCTTGTTTTCATTACCCTGCAAGAACCAGCCACTTTCAATAACACGATTGGCTGCAGCCTTATACTCATCACCATGCTGCATGGTGATAGCCTGTAAATCTAAAAGTTTTACCATAATTATTTTATTTAAATCTATTTTTCTGTTTCTGAATAAAATTATTAATAACTTGT